>ULPO01045263.1_pt1 | contig 19740 bp, 8 predicted proteins | sample 1953611 | NCBI WGS metagenome assembly ULPO01 (sample SAMEA4835632, study PRJEB28245) | human gut metagenome | biome: gut microbiome; material: fecal sample | place: Denmark | collected 2008 | reverse complement strand
TACAATTGTTGGGACAAGCATATTCAGTTGGTGCGGCAGTACATCCATAAATGGCGCTACTATGAAAACGCATCCAATGTGCCAGGCCGTTTAAACGTTCTATAGCACGTTCGTCAAAAACACCTCTTGCTGTTGGCCCGACGTTTAGTAATAGATTTCCACCCTTACTGACAGTTTCGGCTAACATAACAATTATTTGATGTACACTTTTCCAACTGTATTCATCACGATGGTAGCCCCATGAACCGGAGAATGTTTGACAGGTTTCCCAAGGAACTCGTTGGCTGTTTACTGTGGGCCACTGTTGTGGCATGAATTGTTCTGGAGTGATGTAATCCCAGTCTTGTCTATTTTCTGTTAGTCCGAGGCGGTTGTTTATAATAATCTGTGGTTGCAATTTTCGTGCTAATTTGACAATACCTTCTGCATCCCAGTCTTTACTATTCTTTCCATTCTCTCCTTCAGCATACGTATAATCCATGAAAAGTTCATCAATTTGTCCAAATTCAGTGAGCAATTCGGTTAATTGGTTTTTCATATATTCCCTGTATTTTGCCATATTACGGTTCTTATTTAATTCTTTCAAGAGGTCGGGGTTTTGTGGCATTTGGGGGTGGTTACGGTCAATGGTGAAATCGGGATGATGCCAATCCAATAGCGAATAATAAAATCCTATACGTATACCTTCGTTACGAAAAGCATTAACTAACGGTTTTAAGACATCCTTTTTATAAGGTGTATTGGTTATTTTATAGTCCGTATATTTACTGTCCCACATACAAAAACCATCATGATGCTTAGTCGTGAAAACCATATATTTAACTCCGGCTGCTTTTGCCATATACGCCCATTCTTCCGGATTATACAAATCGGGATTAAATAAGTTTTTGTAACGGTTGTAATGTTCATCGGACATTTTTTCTCTGCTTTTTACCCATTCGTGGCGAGCAGGCATAGCGTAAAGTCCCCAGTGGATAAACAGACCAAACCTGTCATGTGTCCACCAAGACATATGTTCCGATTGGTTCAATGAGGAATCATATTGATTTTGAACAATATGTGTCGCATTCGCCTGTTGACAAACGAAAGACAGGAGAAAGAGGGTATATATAATAGTTCTTTTCATACTTAGTACTTTATAGGTAAAATTCTGTTCATCGAATCTACAAAAATAGCTGCCATTCGTTGTTGCATATATGATTGTTCTCCCCGTATGGGATGATGTCCATAAGCTATGCCTTCTGTAACTTGAATATCCGTGGAATATAATTGGCTGAAAGGTTTTCCTGTGACAGGATGTAATACATTTTTTGAGAATCCGATATATTTATCAAATTCAATTAAAGGAAATCCCCATTTAGCGGCGAGTTTTCTGATACTTTCATTGTAAACGGTGCGACAATCATGCCAGTGTGTACATAATACAATAATTGCAGGTTTACCATAAGGAGTATTATAGTATTTGGATGTAGTATCGTTACGTAATTCATAGCATTCCGTGAGGTAACGTTTGATGACATAATCATAGGCTGCCGCGTAATTGCTGCGATCAAATGGTACTTCATAATCCGTGTATTTATCTTTCAGTTGAAGTTCTTCATAAACATCTTTATTGTGTACTTGCATAATGACTAATGCATCAATATTTTCCAGTTCTTCTTTAGAGTAGAGGGTACCATTGGCCATTCGGTTAGCTGTATTGGCTATGGCTTCTCCGCCTATGGCCCGGTTTATGGCTTCGGCATTCAGTTTGCGACAACCGATTTCGAACCAACCGTTTTGCGGAGAAGCGAATGAGGCTCCTGTCAATAAGATTTTGTATTCTGTTGTTTTTGACAGGTTTTGTGCTACTGCTATTCCTGTGAAAATATAGAATAACAGCACGGTTAGAAATGTCTTCTTCATATTTTCTTATTTTTTATGGTTTATCTGTAATTCTGTATTTATCTACAGTAGGATTTAGTCCTTGTTTTAAATCGTGATACAATGGAGGTTTGTTAAAGTCAAAACTATAAGGCTCATAAAGTGTGGCACAATCCGGATGAGTCTCTCCGAATAGTTTGTATTCTTTCCATAACCGGTCATAATTATCGATGGCTTTGCGAATACTTTTTGTGTCATATTGACCGTTCATATCTCCTTCGTAGCCTTTGAGCATGATGATCCAACCCTGTTCATAGATTGAATATAAAAGTAATCCGTACTTGGCGGAAGTTTGTAAGTAACGTCTTAGTTCCGGATTGCCTGTTTGTATTTTATCGGCTAATGCTACAATCTCTTTCCAGATAGCAACACTTTGGGATTTTTCTAGTATGATTTTATGAGTTAGTCCTTGTTCTATAATAGTTTTGAGATTCTGTCTCAGTTCTTTCTCTCCTCCGATGAATTGATCTCTCGTCCACCATACATTGATGGGGAGAATTAAAGATGCTCTTCCTCTGACAATCGCGTCAGCAGACAAAAGAGAAAGACGATGAAAACGTTCGATGTCTTTTCCTTTGAATCCGTTGGCTATGGCGTATTTCTTAAATAATTCCTTTTCCGGTAACGACATCCGGTTTGCCCAATTGGCCAATATTGCAACGTTTATGTCACACCATAATTCATTTTTGATATAGGGACCTCTCCAGCCTCCTCCTCTTGACCATGTCCAAATACCGGCAAAATTGGGATTTGATTTTAACTGGTTCAAACAGTAAGGCTGGGAATCTGATTTTAATTCTTCAAATCCATTAAGTACACCGTCTGCAATATAGTTCGGGTATGCTCCTTTGCCTTCATATTCGCGTTGACATTCAATTTCTACAATTTGTTTGTGCTTACCTATTCCTAATGTAGGGTTGAATTTATACGTTCGGTGATAATCCCCCTGTACGTGTTTTATGCATAGATATAGATTGGGGTGAGGTTCAACGTTGTTTGTTACGGAAAGGTAATATTGGGGATTGATATGGAAGTAACCGAAATCCCATGTGCGATAGAAGATTTTTTTATTTTGACGTATGCATACTTCTTCTCTCAGCAGATTTATTAGGTTACTGTGTATTTTTTCTCCTCCATCGGTTTTATAAGCAGAATTATGTTCCCATGATTTTTCGTTTCTGGGTATGGGACCATTACCTGTGTGGTAAGGAGTATTTTGCAAGTAAGTTTCTCCTACGCGAATAACTAGACCGTCAAGTTTCGGGAAACGTTTAAATATTTCTTGAAGCATGATTCGGTGTATCTCTTGTGTTTTGGGGCGAGTGAAGTCAATTCGCCCTGTCGCGTCACAAATTTCATTTTTATAAATTTCCACCAGGCGTTTGGGAAGTACGATGATATCAGTAAAGTAATATGCTTCCAATCCGGCTTTATGGATAGCTTCAATCTTGTTTTCTATACGGGTGGCAACAGAATCGATCCATAAACGCTCTTTAGAACCGGCAGGACATATTCTCGGGTCTAAACTGCTATATGTTATGGCTGTATGTACAGATTGAAATTCATTAACTACTTGCGCGTTAAAACCATATTGCACTAAATTCCCAGGTTCATTGAACCATGTGTTTGTGAAAGGTTCACCCGGATTATGATGAACCATATCCATAACAATAGGAGTTTGAGCAAACAGGCAACTCCACAGTGTGTTCGCTAGCAAAAGGACTGGAAATAGGTGTTTTCTCATGATAATATTATTGATTGTTATTAGTAACTTGTTGATCTTCGATAGAATCAAAACCCTTTTGTTGTTGTTTTATAGAATTGATTAATTGTACTCTATCCGGTAAGGAAGTGCGATATTTATCTATATATAGTCCGCATTTCTCTAATTGGTATTCTGTTATAGAGCTAACTCCCAGAATATTTTTCAGACTTTTTAGAATAGATATTTCCCGGAAATTTAAGTTGGGAATAACCAAGTCTGTATTACTGCCGAAGTATGAATATTGAAAATCTTTATCTTTCCCTTCTTTTCGTAATCCGCAACGGCAGTTGATAAATGTGTTATCTGCTATGCTGTTATTAATGGGTAATTCCAGATGGTCGGTCTGTAAAAATGTACTTATGCCTGGGTAGATGTTGTCCCAGTTGCCTTTGTTAATCCGGAAAACATCGAACAAATGGGTGAATTCAGGATTTTGTGCATTATAATTTCGTTTTTTTCCACGGGCATCAATACTTATGCCTGCTGCACTACAATCAAAATATAGATTATCGTGAATGTAATTGCAGTGGCCTCCACCTATAATGGTACCGGAAACGACTTGATGGACTATGTTTTTATAAATTGAGTCCCCCGCATGTCCATCATCTGCATACAATGCATTAGCTCGTGGTGAATGATGAATAAAATTGTGGCGTAAGACGTTGCCTCGTGAAGTCCAGTCCCAACGACTATAAAAGGCTCCGACATCACCTGTGACCCGAGCTATGTCGAACACTTCATTATATTCTAGGATGTTGTTGTTTCCTCCATAGATAAAGGCTGCATGGGGAGCGTTGTGTACCATATTGTGCCGGACGGTAATTCCCACTGCATTGCCTTCTTTTATGCCGATTCCTGTAGTAAAGGTTCCCAGTTTTACAGCAGGAGCATAACTGCGCTGTATCTCACCAAAACGGGTAAAATAATTGTTCTCTATTAAGTGTTTGCAAGCAATCAGATTTTTTCGGTCACCTCCTGATACCTCAATACAGGTGCGACCGATATATTCAAAGTTGTTGCTTTGTATTCTATTTTGTTTTCCTCCCTGAATGATTAATGCGTCTCCTAATATATTTTTGAAGTTACATCCGGCAATCAGACATTCTGTGGCATTTTTTATGATGACGCCATCGCCTAAATGATTTTTGAAGGAGATATTTTCTATTTTTATATGATTTGAATTTATAATGTTAATCAATGGGGTAGTGTCTGATACAATACTCAATAAGTTTTCATCAAAATGTTCGGGAGGGAAAAGATATAATTTTTGAGTTGTAAAATCAATGCACCATTCTCCTGGATGATCTATTTCTTCGAGAAGATTCTCTACATAATATTCTTCTTTTCCCGAACCGTACGGACGATGATATTTGGAACCGATGCCGCCAAATATGCCTACATCTTTTCCTTCCTTTGTTTCTATCCCTACGCTGTGAGTGACAGTTTGTTTGTTCGGGTCTATTTCCTTTATACGTACAGTCCAGGCCTGCCAGGGGATACGCCAGTATCCTGTAAACCATAGACCGTTTTTGACGGCATTCACCCATTTGCCGTGTTCCGGATCACTATATTCAAAAGTACCTCCTTGTTCGTTTGTTCCGAAATTGTCCAATACCTTTTTCATATATAGATAACCTTTGTTGGGGTAACGCGAAAGAGGGAGTAGCTCATTGTTGTAAATGAGTTGTGGAAAGTTCTTACGCTCTTTCATTAAATCGGGAAAAAAAGGAACATTGATACCTATTTCCGATAAGTCTATCTCCATAATAATACCTTGAGCATTCGGGTGAACTCTGTTTTTTGTTTGAGTATCTTTGACAGGTCTCAGTTTTCCTTTCAAGGGTTTATCACACCGCAACTGTACCTTTCCCGGATTTTTACCTTTTATTATTATCCCTTTCTTGCAGTTTTTTATATCTATGCTTTTATGAAGGATATAGTCTCCGTCATGAAGTAAAATGGAGCTTCCGTTCATAGATGCTTTTTCGATGGCTGCTTGTATGCCCCTCTCTCCTTGGAGTGGGGAAAGCTGGATAATACTTTGCCCCCGGCTGGGAAAGGAAAAAGTACAGGCTAATAATAAGATCAGTAAATGTTTCATTGTATTATATTGATTGTTGAAAATAGAACAAGTGCAAAAGTACCGTGATTTAGCCAATCTTTTTAATAATGGCATTTCAAAATATATGAGATTTGTTTCATGAGTTATTCGAAGTATTTTATATCATTGCAGAAAATATGAAAAACATGACGGTTAAGACTGACATAAATCATTCGAATTTGCGTATCATGTAACATGTATTATATAAATGTAACCAGTGTTGTTATGAAGATGTTATTCTCATATATTTTGAAGCATGAGTATTAATTGCCGTGCTGTCTAATGCCTAATTTTGCATCCGTAGTTAAACAACACTAAGTAACCTTTATTAAATTTTTAATTATTATGAATTCATTTACACGTATTGGATTACGATCTCGGTTCCTGTTGGTGCTGATGATTGGACTTATTTTACCGACGTTGTCTGTTTGGGGACAGAATGCAACAATTACTGGTAAGGTAGTTGACCCCAAAGGAGAGCCTCTTGTAGGTGTTTCGGTTTTAGAACAAGGTACAACGAATGGTACTGTTACTGATATGAATGGTCGGTATAGTATTGTTGTTCAGAAAGATTCTTCTCCTCTTCGATTTAGTTATATGGGGTTTGATAATCAGGAAATTGTTCCGGGAAAACGTCGGGTTATCGATGTTACATTGACAGAAAACTCTGTGGTGATTGATGATGTGGTGGTGATTGCCTATGGAACTAAGAAACGCCGTGATATGATAGGGTCTGTTTCTAAAATTAAAAGTGATGAAATGTCGCTGATGCAAGGTGGGCGTTTTGAGAATTCTTTGCAGGGGCTGGCTTCCGGTGTACAAGTTGTGAATGACGGTATGCCGGGTAGTACTCCACAGATAAAGATTCGCGGTATCGGTTCTATTGCATCGGGGAGTGATCCGCTTTGGGTGGTTGACGGTATTGTAGGTGGAGGTTCTACGATGGTGAACTCCAATGATATTGAATCAATAGAAGTATTGAAAGATGCTGCTGCAACTGCAATTTATGGTTCCCGAGGTGCGAACGGTGTGATCATTGTTACAACGAAGAAGGGAAAAAAGGGAGGACTTAAATTCGACGTTCATTATGAAGGCGGTATTACTCCTATCACTAATTCAGATTTAGGACTGGCCAGTACGAAGACATACTTTAATATAATGGATGAGGCTCGTGCTAATGTGGGATTAAATCCGCTTGACCCACAGAAAGATATTATCGAACCGTATTATTCCAATTGGACTTCTCCGATAACTCGTGAGGAAGCTATGAATACGGATATGGATTGGGTTGATTTGGTGACTCGTATGGGACATTTCCATGATATAAACGTGGCCTTGAACCAAGGGGGAGAGAACTCAACGACTTACGCGTCTGTTAATTACCGTTCTGATGAGTCCAGTTTGAAAGGGCTTAGCATGAATGCGGTCAGTGCACGTTTGAATAGTGAATTTAAGAAAGGAATTGTGACTTTGGGAACTCAGTCTTTTCTGAAGTTCGACCGTAAAAAATCGACGAATAAATGGGCGGTAGTTTCTGATAAGTTTCCGTGGCGCAAAGTGTATGATCCGGAAGACCCTACAGGGTATTGGAATCCACAAATGGCGGATGGTCATCCGACAGCTACTCTTGACAACGATTATCAGTTGAGTACAGGTGAGAATTTTAGTTTCCGCACAACATTATATATGGATGTTAACCTGAAGTGGATAAAAGGGCTCTCAGTTCGTGCAGATGCAAGTTATGGGTATGGATTGGCGCAAAGTGATTATTGGTTGTCCGGCTTGATTACGAATACTGGCAATGTAGATGGTAACCAAGGTAATAAAAGCAAGAAAACGACTAAGTCCCAACAATATCATGCTTTTGCCAAATATAACCGTGAATGGACAGATCATGGTCTGGATATTGTAACGGGTATTGAAGCAAATAGGAGTTATACGGATAATGCTGTTGTTGCCGGTAAGAACTTGAGTGGTGAGTTTCAGGAACCCAAGATTATTGGTACAATGCTGGGGAATAACAGTGCTTATATAGGTGGTGAGAGTTACACATTCAGTTTCTTTAACCGTATCGACTATAAGTTCAAGCAACGTTATTTACTTGGAGCATCTTTTGTACGCGAAGGATCATCTAAGTTTGTGAAAGAAAACCGTTTTGGAGACTTCTATTCAGTTTCAGGTGGTTGGATTATTTCTGATGAGGCTTTTATGCGTAATGCCGGTTTTATTTCATTGTTGAAGTTACGTGGCAGCTATGGAGAAACAGGTAATCAGAACATTCCTTCGGAAGTGACGAAGAATTCGTATAGTATAAAGAGCAAGCAATATTACAATAATATGCAGAATATGTTCTTATGGAATATTGCTAATAAAGCAGCTAAATGGGAGAAAAACAAAAGTATTGACTTGGGACTTGATTATGCGCTGTTCAATAATAAAGTAAATGGTTCTATTGCTTATTATCGTCGTACGACAAGTGACATGTTGATGCGTGTGCAATTACCCGCATCTGCCGGTATCACCAATAGTGGCGGTAATGCTGACAATAATTCTATGTGGGCAAATGTTGGTTCGATGTATAATCAGGGATTTGAATTTGACATTAATGTTACTTTGGTCAAGAAAGACTTTGAATGGAACATGAACTATAATTTGACGACAAATATGAATAAAGTGACAGCGCTTGATGCGAGTGTTGATGCAAAAGGAACCGGTATCATCAATACACGTCCGGGAGCGATCACGAAGAAAGATCTGGCTTTGGGTACTTATTTTATGGCTGAATGGGCAGGAGTTGATCCGGAGAAAGGTATCGGCATGATTTATGAAATAGATCTTGACCGTTACAATAAGACCGGTGAGACAGTGAAAACCGGAAGATTGATTCCCGCTACTCAATCAAACGTAAATAAACATCGTATAATTCAAGAAGGTAAAACGGCTCTTCCGAAAGTTTATATGGGCTGGACAAATAACTTTAAATATAAGGCATTCGATTTATCATTTATGTTCTATCTCTCATTAGGTAGTTATACCTTTAATTATCATAGATATACAAAATCATTTGTAGGAGATGGACGTAATAATGTGACTGCTGATATTTATGAGAACTCATGGAAGAAACCGGGAGATATTGCAGAGTATCCGCAACTTCGTTGGCAAGATAAATATAATTATGATGACAATGGAAATGACAAGCAAAATGTAACTTATATAAAACATGATGCCGGTCACACCAAGTATCTGGAGAAAAGTGCTTATTTACGTTTGCGTAATTTAACTTTAGGATATACACTTCCACAAAGAATCTGCTCGAAAATAAATATTGATGCTTTAAGAGTGTATGTCTCAGCTGTCAACCTTTTCACCATTACTTCATTTAACGGCTATGACCCTGAAGTAAGAGTAAAGAACCAAACAGGTGCCAATGCGCAGGGAGCTGTATTCTCCGGTAGTGAAATGCCGCAGACCCGTATATTCTCCGCAGGTATTAACTTTAAATTTTAATTAAATATTTGATAGTATGAAAGCGATAAAAAATATAATGATAGCCTTATCCGGTATTGCACTTCTTGCTTCCTGTGATATGGATAAATTTTTTGAACTGGATCGTCCGGAATCTAATCCTTGGTTATCGGTTGATGATTTGGAATATTCTGTTGCTGATCCTTATAATACTCTTTTTCAGAATCCTAACTGGCAGGCACCTATCGGTATTATCCCTTATTATCAGGAATTGGTGGCAGATTTGTCTACGGTTAATCCGCAAGGGGCTTATGAGCAGGAAGCACTTTACTGGTATCCTCGTCAGATGTCTACCTTTGATGTAACAGGACAACAATTTGAGAAGACCTTTTCAATATTATATCGTTCTGTAACAGGAGCTACTTCTCCGTTGACTTATATTGAGGAGAAGGAGAAAAAAGGAGAGCCAGTTTTTGCCAATATGACTGAAAATGATAAGAAGACGTTGGCACGTCAGACCGGAGAACTATATTTTATGAGGGGGTATACCTATTGGCTGATTAGCCGGGCTTTTGTTGCTCCTTACGACCCGGCAGGCGGAGAGGGGAATAATCGTAAGTTCATTCCGTTAATCAATAGGCTCGATTATTCACAAGAGTCTGCACGCAATCCTTATATGGGGACTGTGAAAGAAGTGTATGATCAGATGTTGTCTGATTTTGCTAAAGCTAAAAGTCTGATGCCTGAAGATTATTTTGTGCGTGGTCGTGCCAATAAATTTTCAGCTGCTATGATGTTGATGCGTGTAAAATGGTTAATGGGAGATAAAGACGGAGCATTGGAAGAAGCTGATTATGTGATTACTAAAGCGGAAGCCGGAGTAGCACCTTTTGATTTGACTGAAGAACCGATTGTTGCTTTTAACCGGAATGCCGAACAACAATATACTGTAGACCCGGTATCCAAGGAAGTTATGTTTGAGTGTGCGTTCACTGAAAGCAATCAGGGAAATAACGTAGCTATTCCGTTGGCTCGTATGTGTAAAACTGGTATTTATAATTTCAAGTCAAAGACATTTGATGCTAGTAATAAATTATGGTTGGAAGGAGCGCGTGGCAGTCAGAATTGGCAACATGGCGGTTGGGCTTGTGCTTACTGGAATCCTCGTTTAATTAAGTATATTGGCTGGGCGGTAACAGATGATCCTATGGATTTGACGAATTATGTTCCGAGTGCAGAAGCCTTGGCTGATAAGAGATTTACTCAACTGCATTATTTCCTGAAAAACTATACGGATGGAGGAGATAAAACCATACATGAAATGGCATATAACAAGACAAAATGGAATGCTTTTTGGAATGATAAGTATTATCGGGCTCCGTATGGGAAGTATTCCCAAGTACCGTTGATTCGTTTGGCGGAAGCATATCTGACGCGTGCGACCTTAGTCCTGTCTAAGAATGTATCTCAAGCTTTAGGAGATGTGAATAAGATTCGTCAACGTGCCGGATTGACTCCTTTGAAGAATGTAACTGAAGCAGATATAGAAAAAGAAAGAATCAAAGAGTTTGGTTTTGAGAATGGAGACCGCTTGCTTTATTTAGTAGCTATGCAGAAGACAATTGATGGGCAAAAGAGAAATCCGGGAGCTGTTTATGATAATCCGAATACTGATGGGGATCCGATTCCTGCAATGAATCCGCCTTACAGTACTATGTATGTACCGTTGCCTTCCATTGAATATTTGTATTCAGGATCTTATCAGCAACCTTAAAAGAAGGTGAGGTTCTAAAAAAGAAGTGCCGCTATCGTAAGACATAGCGGCACTTCTTTTTGATAATAACTCTGTTATTTCCTGTACTTCTTTATATATTCGGAAGGAGATAAGCCGTATTCTGTTTTGAAGCATTTTCCGAAATAAGATATTTCATTAAAACCGCATCGATAAGAAACTTCGGTCACTGTATATTCTGTGTTTTGAAGCATATCTAGTGAAGTTTTCAACCGTATGTCAAGGATGAGTTTACTGGGCGACATACCTGTTACGGCTTTGATCTTGCGATATACCTGTACGCGGCTCATACCGATTTCTTCACTGAACTGATCAATGGAGTAGGCAGGGTTTTCTATGTTTTTGTTTATTATTTCCATTACTTTTTTCATAAACTTTTCTTCCATGGCACTATAAACAGAAGTTTCTTTAGCTTTCTGTGGCTCTCTGTTGATTGATACCATTTCCGTTCCATATCGTTCTGCGAGTTTTTTCCGATTAATCAACAGGTTGGCAACACGTACAACCAACAATTCCGGATCGAATGGTTTCATGATATAATCGTCAGCTAACGATTCATAGCCTTCGCGCACTTGCGATGAAGTGACACGGGCTGTGAGCAATATGATCGGAATATGTGAAGTTACCATATTGTTTTTAGATAATCTTGTAAACTCAATACCGTCCATATATGGAGTCATAATGTCACTAATCACCAAATCAGGTATTTGTTTTTGTTCTATTTCATAGCCTTCTTTACAATTTACGGCAGTATAGATATTATAGTATTTGCTGAGCAATGATACCAGGTAATTACGTACATCCTCATTGTCTTCTATTATGAGCAGAGTCATTTCCTTGGGTGAAGTATTAGTCTGAGATATCTCGCAGGGATTGACATCTGTTGCAATAAGTGCTTCTACATCAGAATAAGCATGGGTGGATTTTACTATCTTGTCTTTGCTAAGTAGTTGGTTTTCGGTATAACTGTCTTTACCTAATGGGAGGGTGAAAGACACGGTCATTCCATGCCCTTCTTTATTATCTATCCAAATACGTCCGCCATGGAGCTCAATGATACTTTTTGTCAGATTCAGCCCAATTCCGCTTCCCAACACTTTCTCACCTGCCTGGAAGAAAGCTTCGAATATACGGGGCATCATATTGGCAGGGATTCCGGAGCCGCTATCTTCTACTTTAATCAAAAGAATCTTTTCTGCGGGGAGGCCCAAATTTTCAGGCTTCTGAATATCTTCAGTATTGGTTTCCATACTTGAGATGATAATATATCCACCGTTGGGAGTATGCTTTAAAGAGTTGGAGAGCAGGTTAAAGAAAACCTTTTCCAATAGAATGGCATCAAACCAAGTGTCTGTTGAGGAGGTCGTATCATTAAATTCGATAGATATGTTTTTCTTTTCGGCAACAGGCATAAATAGTTTGATGATTTCAGGTATGTAAGTACCTAGATTGTAATTGCTGACGTGAAGTTGCATTTTCCCGGCTTCCAGCTTGTGAAAGTCCATTAAACGGTTTACCAGCCATAATAAACGTTGGGAATTACGGTTGATCAGCTCCAATGGTTGGCGATATGCCGGAGGCATATCTTCTTTATGCAACAGGTCTGTGAGCGGAGCTATGATTAAAGTCAGTGGAGTACGGAGCTCATGTGAGAAATTGGTGAACATTTGTACACCCATATTGTGACTGATTTCAATATTCTGTTTCTCCATCTGTTTTAACTGAAGATCCATTTTCAGTTGTGCTTCCCGGGTTTTATAACGTATGAACAGCATAATCATGCTAATGGTGAATGCTAGATAGAACAAATACGCATACCATGTTTTCCATAGAGGAGGAGTGACTGTAATTGATAATGAAGCATTTCCATTGCTCCATATACCGTCATTATTGCAAGCTCTTACTTTAAAAACATACTTACCCGGCGGGATATTAGTATAGTTAACACTCCGTTCGTGTGTCGGTTCCGACCAACCCTTATCAAATCCTTCAAGCATATAGGAAAATTTATTGTTGGAGGCAAACACATAACTAAGTGCGGAGAATTTGATTGTGAATGAGGTTTGGTTGTATCTTAATTTGATTCTCTGATTTGAGATATTTACCCATTGGGCAGCTTTATTATCTTCCAGATAATCTGCCCAAATTCTCATTTTTGTAATGTATACGGGAGGTATAAATGTATTTCGTCTAATTAATTGGGGATTAAATGAAAGGAAATGATTATTTCCACCGACATAAAAAATGTTGGATGAACTTTTCAGGCAAGCGTGTAAATTGGTTTCCAGCAAAGAATATCCATTTTTATTATCCCAGTTAGTGAAAGTCTCTGATTTGGGGTCAAAACATGACATGCCTTTTAAAGTAGAAACCCATAATCTACCGTTATTATCGGCCACAATACTGTTGATAGCATTATTGGGAAGACCGTTCTCTTCATTATATATCGTGAAACTTTCTTTGATATTATTATATAATCCTATGCCTCCGCCATAAGTTCCTATCCATAAATTTTCCGATGCATCAGTATACAGCGTACTGACATGATTGCTTGGCAGGAATTGTTCCGGACTTTTTTCTTCACTACCAAAATGTTTTAATTCATGAGTCTGTGTGTGATAGCGATATAGACCGGCTGCACGAGTCCCCATCCATATATAAGGTCCTATAGCTTTTAAATCTTGTACATTGATGATAGAAAGTTCTGTGGCACGACCCTTTACTGGAAAAGACTCTTCCAATTGGTTGTTCTCCATGTGGTAACGTAGTATGGGGCTGTCTACTCCTAAAGCAATCCAATAAATATTATCAGTACCTTTGGCAATACGTCTTACTTGATTATAAGGAAAATCGGGTATTTCTTTTATTATGCGGCGGGTTTCCATATCATAGAGATATAGTCCGCAATAATAAATACTAATCCATAAAAGATGATCTCCTTCTTTCTGTATATACTTTACTTCATTGTTTGTTACCGAGCGTGGAACATGAAGCGGGCAGTACTCATAACTTTCGTCTTTGGGATTGTAGATGATTAAACCACCGTCCGTGCCTAACCAAAGTTTCTCTTTATATTCCACTATGGCATTAATGTTTCCGATACTTTTCTGGAGCTTATATTCTGGTTTATGAGGAATAAAGAAATTACTGTATGGTGTGTACAAATTAACACCTCCTCCGTAAGTTCCGATCCATATATTATTTGCTTTATCCCTATATAGAGAGATGATGGTATTTTCACTCAAACCGCAGCTTTGTTCCCGTTGGTAATAATTGATAAGCCTGTTTGCTTGCCGGTCATAAATCAGCACTCCTTCACGTGTGGCAAGCATAAGATTTCCTTCCAACGTTTCTACAATGTAGTTGACTTGGGAGTTATTGAAATTTTTGCCGTTTTCCATTGTCAGGTTGGCATCTACAAGTTTACGGTTTTTACGGTCAAACCATTTAAGTCCTGAATCCCACATACCTACCCACAGGCGTTTATCATTGTCTTCATATAAAAAGTAGATTTTATGTTCATCACCGAATTGAAAACGCTCTGTAACATAGGTGACAGGATTCATGATGCACAATGTGTTGTTGATAAGATAGCAGATTTCATTTTGACTGTTTTGCATAAGCCGGAAGACAGAACCGTTGGTTGAAATGGGGATAAAATCATCAGTTTCCTTATTATACAGATTGAGTCCTTTCATGCTGCCTACCCAGATTCTTTTTTGGTTATCGCACAACAAGTGTTTGATGCAATTGTCCGATATAGTATACTGGTTCGCCGGATCATGAAAGTATTGAGTGAATGTATTTGAGGATACATCGTAGCGATTCAGTCCACTGTGAGTCCCTATCCATAGAACTCCGGGCGATTCTTCAATAATGGTGGTAACATCACTGCTGGATAGGGAGTGCGGCTGACCGTCGGCGCGAAAAACTTCGAACTCGGTACCATCAAACCGGTTCAGCCCATCCCGCGTGCAAAACCACATAACTCCGTTACTGTCTTCCAAACTACGTATAACGGTGTTTTGTGAGAGTCCGTTGCTTACGTTATAGTTCTGAAACAATATGTTGTTGTCTTGCGCTTTGCAAATGGAAATAAACAGAAGAAAAATGATGAATGCAATGTTTTTCATGTCCTGATAGATATTTTTAGTAGAAGCAAATATAATTTGTTTGCAAGTAACTCGCAAACAAAATCGAGGCTGAAAACGAAAAACGTAACCTGTGTGATAGTAATGTAACCGGAGTAGGAATAAAGATACATGTATGGAAAAGATTGAAACATGATTTCTAATGGATTAAAATAAGGAGTGCTATTTTTGTAACATGAAAAACAAAGTGAAATGAATTATGAAAAACTCTTTTTTAATAGTTACTGCTACATTGCTTGTATCCGTGTTCTTTTCTTGTACAAAAGAAAGAGTGACAGCCGGTTCGGTTAATGAGGTTTATGAATTTCAGTCGGTAGATTCCACTTGGAAACTTTTGACTTTGCGTGAAAAGATAGGGCAGACAATGTTAATGTTACCTGATCGCAAGAAAGAATTGGATTTGGGAGACGGCTCATTGGACGTGTACTTCAAACGTTACCCGGTTACAGGTTATTTTATGGGGTGGAAGTTGTTTACAGGAGTTCCGGAGGAAGAGCGGGTTGATTTTGTGCGTAGTTCTGTCGAGGAATATCAAAAAGCATCAGAGCTTCCTTTATTGTTTCAACAGGATTATGAATCGGGAGTAGGACTTCAAGGGATGACTCCTTTTCCGAAAGAGATGGCACTGGGAGCCGCAAATTCTCCGGAATTAGCTTATAAATATGGTAAAAGTGTAGCATTAGAATGTCGTTCGTTGGGTATAAACTGGGTGTTACATCCTGTTGCAGATTTAAATATGAATCCATTGAATCCTATTGTAAATACACGTTCAGTTTCGGATAATCCGGAAAAAGCGGTTTGTTTGTTGTCCGAACAGATAAAGGGGTTGCAAGATAACTCTGTTGCCGCTACAATCAAACATTTTCCGGGAGATGGGGTTGATTATCGTGATCAGCATTTGATGACAACTGTCAATTCCTTGTCTGAAGAAATGTGGAAGCAATATCATGGAAAAGTGTTTGCCGAGTTGATTAAAAAAGGAGTTGCATGTATCATGCCCGGACATATAACTTTACCTTTCTATCAGAAAGAAAGGATAAATGGTTATCTGCCTCCGGCAACTTTATCCCATGAGCTATTAACCGGGTTATTGAAAAAAGAAATGCATTTTAACGGGGTTGTGGTATCGGACGCGATGACAATGGCAGGTTTCCGGGGCTGGTATAAAAATGATTTGGAAGGGCAAGTTGCCAGCTTTTTAGCCGGGGTAGATATATTGTTGTGGCCTTCTTACGAATACATGGATACGGTAGAAGTACGGATTCAACGTGGTGAAATTCCAATGGAACGGTTGGACGATGCTGTTCGCCGTGTTTGGGCAATGAAAGAACGTTTTGGGTTATTAAATAAAAACAGGGAGTTGATACGTCCTGTCTCAGCAGAAGAAAAAGCTGAAATACGGGAAGCTGCCAAAGAGATAACAGAGCGTTCCATAACTTTAGTACGGGATGAAGATCATAAGTTACCACTTTCTTTGGAAAAAGATAAAAAGCTGTTATTGGTGGCTGTAACTCCCGTAGCTCATAAAGGTAACGACCGTGACTTTAAGCGATTACAGAATTTGCGGGATGAGTTTGTGAAGAATGGTTTTGAGGTTGATTTCCGCCGTAATATACTTTATGAAGATCAAGGTTGGCAGGATAATGCGACTGAAGTGTATGATAAAATAATCTTTCTGGTAGCACGGAATACTCATACTCCATTTGGCCCGCTCCAATTATGGGACGATGAGGCTCAGTCCGTATGGGCTGCCAATTCTATGGACAAAAGTAAAGTGATTGTTATTTCATTAGGTAGTCCTTACATTGGAAATGAATATTTTGAACGTGTCAAGACTTATATAAATACTTATTCGAATGATGCTTCCACTCATTCTGCTTTATTACGGATATTGTTGGGACAGCTTCCGTTCAAAGGTAAGTCACCGGTCAACTTGGAGCATAAACTGTTTACATTTTAATCATTATACTTATGAAGAAATTTTTATTTAGTGGAATTATAGCTTGTCTTATCGGGTTTTGTTTGAGTTGTACTACAACAGAAGACTCTGCAGGGTTACAGATGCGTGCAGGACTTCCTAATTTTAATTATAAGATACAAAAGAATGAACCCGTATCTGTCGTTTTTTTGGGTGGAAGTATAACAAATCATCAAGGATATAGAGTGCAAATTACTGATTGGCTCAAGCAACAATATAGTAATGTACAGTTTACGTCAATAAATTCCGGAATTGGTGGGACCGGATCCGATTTGGGTGTGTTCCGTACAGAACGGGACGTGTTGCAGTATCATCCGGATTTGGTATTTGTCGAATTTGCTGTGAATGATGCCAAAACTGACTCCTTGGTGATCGCTCATTCCATGGAAGGAATTGTACGTAAGATCTGGCATCATAATCCGCATACGGATATATGTTTTCTCTATACGCTAAATGAACCAATGTTGGATGACTTGAAAGCAGGAAAGAATTACCGTTCTGTGCGGTATATGGAGACAGTAGCAGACTATTATGATATTCCGTCTGTTAATTTTGCCGATGATGTTCTGGAATTGTTGAATGAGGATAAGTTGGTTTTTAAAGGAGATTCAAAAAAGGAGTATAGTGGTAAGATTGTGTTTACGAATGATGGGACACATCCTACTTATGATGGCGGACATCCTATATATACAAAGACACTGAGCCGTTCCCTGTTACAAATGAACAAGGCGCAGGAAAAGGCACATGCATTGAAAGCTCCGTTGTATCCGGGTAATTATGAGAAAGCTAAAATGATTCCCGTAACAGAGCTTGAACATTCCGAAGGTTGGAAACTACTCTCGAAAGATGATAAAGCCTTTTCAAATTTTCAGGGAGACCAAAAAGCATTGCCGGTTGTTCTGGAATCCTCGGATTCGGAAGATTTTGTGAAAGTGCATTTTAAGGGAATTCGAGTTGGGGTGTTTGACTTAATCGGACCTTCATCCGGAGGAATGACAGTAGAGATAGATCAGAATGATCCTTCCTATATCCGTAGGTTTGATAAATATTGCGGAGATCGTAATCGTACTAATTATTGTCTGTTTGAGTCCTTGAATGAAGAAGAACATACAATTATTATTCGTCCGGACAATAGACGTTTTGAGAAGGCGGAAATCTACAAGATGAATCCGAAGCGAATAAAGGAAACTGAATATTTCAATGAGTTTAATACCTATCTCGGCTATATTCTTTTAGTGGGTGATATTATACAAAATTAATGGTGCAAGACTGATGGTATAAGGCTGTTATTGTAGTCAAACTATAAATTAGATTACAATAATAGCCTTGTTCTTCAAATGGCATATATTTGTGGTCGGAATATACCGCTTATCAACTCTTTTTGAACCATTTGTAAACCCATTTGCCCACTTTCTCATAGTGTCGGGTTTCAGTATCGGTGTATAGCTTGGAGAAGAAAGAACTGTCCAGTGGTTCACCCGATTGATTGGGATATAACACAATCAGGCTATTATTAGAGAAATATTTTCCTAATTGTCTCGGCAATTTCTCAAACGAGTTGTCATAAGAAATCGTTCCGGGACGGGCGCTGATAATCACTAACAGATGGTCGTAGCTTACTTGCCCTGTCAGTACCAGTAAATCGTTCCAGTCCTCTAAAAGAGAGAAATCCGTCAGTACCTGTTTATGTCTTTTCTTTATCCACGTTTGCAGGCGGACGGTTGTCTGTTCGTTTGCAAAGAAATGCACACGACATCCGAGCGTGCTTCCCATTCGGCAGAAATGTTCCAACCAACGTGGAAAGCCGGATTCATATTCCGCTTTCGGAGGGACGGCAATAACGATTCGCTTTATCGTATTGACCGGTATCAGGAATTTGGAGATAATAATCTCGCAATTTAATCCTTTCAGCAGGTTTCCGGCAAGCATTCCGAAATATGAATCAGTGATATTCGCTTTGCGGTGCAGCCCGGTGATGATACTCGTTACTTCATTCTCTTTCACAGAGTGGATGATGCCGGAAGCAATATTCAAGTCATAGCGGGTCAGCTGTTTCAGCGAAACATTGGCTGCTGTTGTTGTCATGGCCGCTTTTTCCAAGTAGCGTTTACTTCGCATTCTCAGGTTATCGGAAGTGCTGTCGTCGTTGATAACGTGCAGTGCCAGAAGATTGTCCTTTAGTTTCGTATCACGTATCACTAAAGAAAGGTTCATCATGTCTTCAATGGTGTCCGGATTGGCAAGAGATACCAAAATCTTTTCAGTTTCCGTCGAAGACTCTTTTCCCGGTTCCGAATCATCCATGGCCAGCTTCTTGGCCGCCCGTTCGGTTATCAGGGAACTGACTACGCAAGTAACGAGGATCAGCAGAACCGTCCCATTCAGTACATCATCATTCAACAGACGTTCGCCGCCGGGCAGGATAATATTATATCCGACCAATACCGCCGCCAATGTAGCTGCCGCCTGTGCATTACTCAATCCGTACATCATGTTTCGTTCGAGAACGGACATCCTGTATATCTTTTGCGTGAGCCAGCAGGCAATCCACTTGCCCGTCAGTGC
>ULPO01005150.1_pt1 | contig 24172 bp, 20 predicted proteins | sample 1953611 | NCBI WGS metagenome assembly ULPO01 (sample SAMEA4835632, study PRJEB28245) | human gut metagenome | biome: gut microbiome; material: fecal sample | place: Denmark | collected 2008 | reverse complement strand
CGACCGCACAGGTTGCTATAGAAAAACTGCTTTGATTATATTCTAACATATGTGAAAGAAATAGCAAGCGGTTTGTATTTTATTATATTGTTTTTGTTGTATATGCAACATATTTTTGGACAAAATTATAGTAATATTGTATTATAAATAATGAAATCAACATTCAAGAAAGAAGGACAAGAAATCCTATGGACAAGGTTTTCAAAATAGAAGATTTACGCCCTATCCGCGACGAGATGACCGTCTCACGAAATTCAAGGCTTAGTGACAAAACACCCATAACCTATTTTTCTCTCGGAAAGGGCACGTCAATCTCTCAGGAATCCTACGATAATACCACTGTATACATCGGTGCAAAAGGATGCGCTGATTTTCTTATCGGAGCTTATGCTGCAAAGCATACCATATCAGAAGGTGATATGCTGGTAGTCCCTTCGAAAATACTCTGCGGAGTAACAACAGAAACCGGCTGTATTTACACCGAAATCATCATAAAAAAGGAGAACAACAATATGAACAAAATTATCAAATCAGGCGAGGTCATGAAGCTTAAGGATCTTATCTCATATGAGGATGGCAGTATCACGAACATTGATGTGGTAAGCAACGACACAATGAAATTCGTGCTTATGGCATTCGATGAGGGCACCGGTCTCACACCGCATCGCGCGCCTGGAAATGCAATAATTTTCGCACTCGAGGGCAAGGCTGTAATAGACTACGAGGGCAAAGATTACACAATCTCAGCAGGCGAAAATTTCCGTTTTGACAAAAACGGACTGCACAGCGTAACCGCTGACGAAAGGTTCAAGATGGGACTTCTTCTGGTGTTGGAGTAAAGCCTGCTTCACTCTTTTTTCAAATCCCATGCCCCTGCTTCCTAAGCACCGGCATGGTGTATATCTTCACCAAAAGCGGTATCACCATGATAAACCATACAAGCGGCTCTGCTACTATCACTCCTGTATAGCCAAGCAGTGGCACAAGTGTAAATGCAATAATTATCTTTCCCACCATCTCAAGTGAGCTTGATACAAGCGGCGTAATCTGCTCTCCAAGCCCCTGCATTGCATTTCGCACTATACATATAACAGCGGTCACATAATAAAACAGAGTGTCAAATTTGAGATAATTTGTGGCATTTTTTATAATAATAGGATTATTAGTGCCTGTTACAAGCTTCACCAGCCACGGGCCTATAGTGTAGCTTGCGATAATTGCCATCGTACACCATATGCAGGTATAGAATATTGCCAGTTTTATGCCCTTTTTCACTCTGTCTACTTCTCCCGCTCCTATATTCTGCCCGCAGAAGGTCGCCATTGTCTGTCCGAACACGGTAAACATGACCATGAATATCTCCGATATCTTTCTGGCAGCCGTGTGAGCTACTATAATATCCTGTCCCAGTCGGTTTATGGCGGTCTGCAGGGTCAGCGAGCCTATATTTACAAGCGAACTCATAAATGCCATAGAAAGACCTGCCTTAAGCATTGTCATTTTCATCACGGCTATTACTTCAGGAGTCATATTATTCTCGCTGTCTTTACATTCTGCTCCCTCGGTATCACAATTTTCGTCGCTAGATTTCAGGTGTCTTCGCAGTAAATGACTGTCAAATAAATCACTGCGGGACAATCTCAAAAGCTCATATCTTTTTACCATATATACAAAGCACACAATAAACGCAATAACCTGTGCAAGTACAGTGGCAATCGCAGCGCCCGCCACTCCTGCCTTCAGTACGACCACAAAGAAAATATCACCTGCCATATTCAGACAGACCGAGACGGCTAGTATGATAAGCGGCGTAACTGTATCGCCCAGTGCCCTAAGTGCCGCCGCACATGCATCATACAAAAATGTCGCTACAAGCCCTGCTATTATAATAAAAATATATGACACAGCCATTCCCATCAAATCATTTGATACATTTAAAAATCCAAGAATCTGACGCAAAAATAACAGGCACAATACCGTTATAGCAAGCGCTATTATGCATCCCATTTTAATTGACAGTTCAAACGATTTCTTTACACCGGCGTAGTCCCTTGCGCCAAATTTCTGGGCTGTTATTATGGCAAATCCATTAGCTAAGCCCATCAAAAAGCCTATCATCAGATTGCTGAGTGTCGTGGTGGATCCGACTGCTGCCAGTGAGTTTTCTCCCAGATATGATCCGACTATTCTCGTGTCAACTATACTGTATGTGAGCTGGAGTATATTTGCCATAAATATTGGAATGGCAAATGCCAGTATGAGTCTTGATGGTTTTCCTTTTGTAAGGTCTTTCATGTATGTATATCCTCGTATATTTCAAAATATTTTCATCAATATATTAACAGATAAATTTTAAAATTCAATCTTTTTAATCGGTAATATAATCATTTCTGATCATACTAAAATATAAACAACAATATATAGTTTATATACACTATATTTATACATATATAATTTATATGTATTCTGTTTACATGCATTGAATTTATGCGTATCATATGTTATATATACACTGTAGAGAAGTGGATAAAAATATACCAATGCTTTTACCAATATGGTTTCAGTAGATGTTAAGGCATATGCCAAAGCTTAAGGCTCATTAGATATCTACATTATAATTTGGAGAAAAGATGAACAACGATATAAAATACAAGCTGGCCAATGCAATGAATGAATGCATGGTTTCCTCTCCTGTCGAGAAAATTACGGTTAAGGAAATCTGCGATACATGTGGTGTGACCAGACAAACCTTTTACAGAAATTTTCAGGACAAATATGACCTGATAAACTGGTATTTTGATAAGATACTGATTGAATCCTTCCACCAGATGGGTGAGGGCAGTACCGTATACGAAAGCCTTGTTAAAAAATTTGAATATATCCGGATGGAGCAACTTTTCTTTAAGGCTGCTTTTAAAAATGATGAGCAGAACAATCTAAAGGAGCATGATTTTGAGCTGATTCGTCAGTTTTATATTGACCAGATTGAGGGAAAAAGCCACCGGAAAATATCCGACAAGCTATTGTTCCAGCTTGAGATGTACTGTCAGGGCTCTGTCTTTATGACAACACAGTGGGTGCTTGGCAATAAAAACTTCACCCCTCAGGAGCTTGCCGGACTGCTCGCTGGTGCTATGCCAAAGGAGCTTGCCGACGTGTTTCGCGAGGTAAACCTGATATAATTCAAGGTAATATTCAGAACCATTTAAAATAAGTATCGTGCGTTTTTACAAATGTGCACGGTAGTCAGAATAATTATATCAGCGTTAAAAATCCGGGAATGCTGTCAATTGACAGTTCCCGGATTTTCTATTTTATTTCATTCTTAATCGTAACTATTCACAAACATCCCACATGCATTCGCAAAACCTCACGATACTCATGCTTTCGCCAAGATGTCAAACTACACATCCCTGTAAGCTGTTGCAGAATTACATAATCTTACGGAAAAGAGCTTTCAAATCCTCAACACTTGCATCCTTTGGATTTCCAGGTGCACATGCATCCGCGTGAGCAGACTCTGCGAGGAAGTCTAAGTCATCCTCCTTAATAGCTTCAAGCTTTGTTGGGATTCCTACATCTACAGAGAGCTGCGCTACAGCATCGATTGCAGCCTTTCTGTACTCCTCTACAGACATATCATCTACGCCCTTTACTCCCATTGCGCGGGCGATTTCACGATATTTTTCGCCTGTACAGTCTGCATTATACTCCATTACAATTGGAAGCATCATAGCACATGCTACTCCGTGTGGTGTATCATAAACAGCTCCGAGTGTATGAGCCATTGAATGAGCAATTCCAAGTCCTACATTTGAGAATCCCATTCCGGCAATGTACTCTCCAAGTGCCATGCCCTCACGTCCCTCTTTTTCATTGGCAACTGCACTTCTTAAGGATCTTGCAATAATCTCTATTGCTTTGAGATGGAACATGTCTGTCATCTCCCAGGCAGCCTTTGTTGTGTAGCCCTCGATAGCATGTGTGAGTGCGTCCATACCTGTTGATGCTGTAAGTCCCTTTGGCATTGATGACATCATGTCAGGGTCTACGATTGCGATGATTGGCATGTCATGTGGGTCCACACATACAAACTTTCTCTTTCTCTCTACATCTGTGATGACATAGTTGATTGTAACCTCTGCTGCTGTTCCTGCTGTTGTAGGTACTGCGATGATAGGAACACAAGGCTTCTTTGTAGGTGCAACACCCTCTAAGCTTCTTACATCCTCAAACTCCGGGTTTGCGATGATGATACCGATTGCCTTTGATGTATCCATAGAAGAGCCGCCTCCGATTGCAATGAGGTAATCAGCTCCTGATTTCTTAAATGTCTCTACGCCATGCTTTACGTTGTCGATTGTTGGATTTGGCTTAATCTCCGAATAAATCTCATATTCCAATCCGTTCTTATCAAGGATATCTGTTACCTTTGCTGTAACCCCAAATTTGATTAAGTCAGGGTCAGAGCATACCAGTGCTTTTTTAAAGCCATGCGCTTTTGCCTCTGTTGCAATCTCCTGGATTGCACCTGATCCGTGATAAGATGTCTCGTTTAACATGATTCTGTTAGCCATAGTGTAAAATCTCCTTCCAATTTTAAAAATACTCCTAAAAAACTCTGCCGATAAATTCTTATAACTTATCTGCCTGACTATATTTTAACAAAGTATTAAACGAGATGTAAGTTACAAACCTGCCAATGTGTAACATCCCGGCTGTAATATATAACCTGCCAGTTACCTATATGTATCCCACCGGTTGCCAATCAGATCTTAGAGCTGTCTGTTATGACCTTCTTAAGCTCTCTTGCTGCCGCACTGATCGGGTGATGTATATCATATACCATACATATATTTCTCTGCGGTATCTCCTCCTCCAGAGCTATCTCTACAATCTCGCGATTTGCTATCGCAGCCTCTGCCATCGGCTTTGGCATAAAGGCAAGACCAAGCTCACTTTTCACAAGCGGCAGTATCTGGTCTGTCGTTGCGGTCTCTGTATCAGGCGCAAATTCAAGTCCGTGTGACATAAAAAATCTGTTAAAAAACTGAAATGTCATGGTCTCCCGCCCCAGTCCGATAAGCGGATAATTATGCAGCTCATTTAATGACAGAGTCTGACTTCCGAGCGCAGTAAAAGTGGTACCACCCACGAGAATCTCCTGGAACGAGCCAAGCTTTATCATCTTAAGAGGGGCCTCCACCTCAACCGGTGTCGATACCACTGCAAAATCAATCATGCCGTTTTTTACGGCATTTATAGCCTGTGGGGTGGAGTGATTATATATCTTAAGCCTGATACCCGGATATGCCATGTGAAAAGTCTTTAGCCTGTCAAGCAGATATATGTTTAGAGCTGTCTCACTGGCTCCTATCGATACGCTTCCGTGTGACAGTCCTGTGCTGTCTGACAGCTCCTCCTCCGCCGCAAGTATCTGTGACATCGCTGCAGATACATGCGCGTACAGACGCTCTCCCTCCGGTGTTAGCTGCACACCTCTGTTATTTCTGATAAAAAGTATGCTGTTTATCTGCTGCTCTAAGTTGTTCATGGCGCGGGTTACATTCGGCTGGCTGTTTCCGAGCGCCCTCGCAGCCTTTGTGAAATTGCAGTATTTTGCAACATAATAAAATATCTTGTAGTACTCAAAATTTATATCCATATTTAAAGCCTCCTTTTTATTATCGTTTTACCGGTCATTTTTCCGATAATACACAGATACTAATGATATAATAATATGATATTTCAATTATATCAATTATACTTTTTACTTATTATAATCATAATTGTATAATCATAAATGCTCAAAAGAGAAATATTGATTATATATATAAGAAAAGGACGTGTTTCAAATGAGTGAAAAGACAATGTTTCCAAGAGAAGATCATGCAGACATTCTGTTTCAGAAGATATTAAATGATCCATGGGCCTGTGACAGGCTTATGGAAACCTTCAATGAAAATCTGGTTTACAACGATGAATTTGATGTATCACTTCCGGCAGAAAAATTTGCTAAAGCTCTCTTCAATGCATATACCAACCGCGATCTTTCCGCACTGCTTATGTGCCTGTGCAACAACACAGTATTTGATTTGCTGCGCAATTCATATATCATACCGTACAGGTTCAATGCCGACGGACACCAAAATCCGATAATCATGACCGATGAACACGGAAATCCGCTGCCCGAGTATAAACACATATCTCACGACAAGAACTATATACATTTTCACGAAATATACAACGATATGCCAGACAAAAAGGATATCTACTACGCACAGGCTTACCGCTACAGCCACACATATGATTCCGAGCATATGACTCCCACGCAGCAGGTCATTGTAAAGCATGACGGAATACTCTTGATACGAGAGCTTCCCGATACCGTAAAACTCAAGGAGACTGAGGCTGAGGCTTACTCTGCTGTATGGGATCTGATGATACAGATTGAAAAGGAGCTTCCTATGGCATATGTTTTTTACGGTCAGGACTCTCTTGTGGAAAATGACAAGCGGTATGATGAAATTGGTATTTTCCTGCGAAGCTCTCATTTCCTAAAAAATCTAGAAAAACATGTCCAAAAGGCCGAGGCGATAATTTATGGCAGATAACAGCTACACAGATATCATGGAAAAAAATCATATGGAAATCCCCTGGCATGATTATGCCAGACAGGATGGAAATATACTCATAGATAAGGCGGGACTGATTGAAAAAGCCTCTGTAATCGGACGTGTCGGACTCATCATGCTCTCCTGCGGCACAGGAGCCTGGCGTGTGAGAACCTCCATGAACCGGCTCTCAAAGGTGCTTGGTGTCACATGTACAGTGGATGTCGGACTTATGTCAATCGAGTTTAACTGTTTTGACGGCACTGACTGTATATCGCAGTCACTCAGCATAGCAAACACAGGTGTAAACACCTCAAAGCTCTATCGCATGGAGCAGTTTGTCGACAATTTTCCTAACGAGGAAGCTCATCTGACCGGCGAAGAAATTCACCGGCGACTTGATGAGATTGAACAGATTCATGCCATTTACTCCCCTGCAAGGCTTGGACTTGCAGCAGCTATAGCATGCTGTGCCTTCACATTTTTGCTCGGAGGAGGTCCTATTGAAATGATACTGGCATTTGTAGCAGCCGGCATCGGAAATCTCATACGTACAAAGCTTATAAAACATCATTTTACTTTGTTCCTAAATATAGCGGTATCAATTTCTGCCTCATGCTTCATATATGCGGCATTTTTAAAAATTGCAGAGATGGCTTTCAATGTATCCACCATTCATGAAGCCGGATACATCTGTTCCATGCTCTTTATCATTCCGGGATTTCCGTTTATTACAAGCGGAATCGACCTGGCAAAGCTGGATCTGCGCTCAGGGCTTGAACGCCTTGCCTATGCAATAATAATAGTCATGGTAGCCACGATGTTTGCATGGATTATGGCGCTGCTTCTGCAGCTTAAGCCTATGGACTTTGAAGATTTGGATCTGGGCCCCGTACTACATCTAATCCTGAGGCTTATAATGAGCTTCTTCGGTGTGTTTGGATTCTCAATCATGTTCAACAGCCCTGCTTCCATGGCTGCAACAGCTGCTCTTATCGGTGCCATAGCAAATTCACTGCGGCTTGAGCTGGTAGACCTGACAGGTATGCCGGCTCCTGCTGCCGCATTTGCCGGAGCTCTCACAGCAGGGCTTCTCGCATCATTTATCAAGCAAAACAACGGATATCCGAGAATATCCCTTACTGTTCCATCCATAGTCATAATGGTTCCGGGACTTTATCTGTATCGTGCTATATACAATTTCGGCATAATGGCACTTTCGGATGCTGTTTCATGGTTTGCATCAGCAATCATGATTATCATTGCACTGCCGCTCGGACTCATCTTTGCAAGAATACTAACTGATAAGACGTTTAGGTATTGCACGTAACAGAATCATACACATTATAAGCAGACTTGTTTTATACCATTCCAATTTCGGACAGCACAAGCTCTGCACCAACATACAAATATTAAACTCAAAAAACAAGGAGGCATTCATCATGCTTACAGCAGTTACAGGAATAAACTGGGGAGACGAAGGAAAGGGTCGTGTCATCGACCTTCTCGCAGAACATGCGGATATCGTAGTCCGCTATCAGGGTGGTAACAATGCCGGACACACAGTAGTTAATAAACAGGGAAAATTTGTCTTAAATCTGCTTCCATCCGGAATACTTCACCCAGATGTAGTATGTGTGCTCGGTGACGGAATGGTTATTGACCTAAACCATCTGTCCAATGAAATTGCACAGATCAGAACACAAGATATATCTGTTTCACCAAAAAACCTGAAATTATCAACAAGAGCCACAATTTCAATGCCGTGGCATAAAATACAGGATGAGCTTGAGGAAGAGCGCCTTTCAAAGTCCGGAGCAGCCTTCGGCTCTACCAAACGCGGTATTGCCTATGCATACAGCGATAAATACCGTAAAAAAACAATCCGTCTCGGTGATTTACTCCACTTAGACGAAGAGAATGTACAGGCCAGACTTAAGACAATGCTTGAAGCTAAAAACCTTGAGCTTGCAGGCTGCTATCATCAGGAACCTATGTCTCTGTCAGCTCTTTTGTCATGGTGCAGGCAGAAGGCTGCAAAATATGCACCTTATATCACAGATACCGGTGCATTCATTGAGGATGCACTATCAAAGGGAAAGCGTGTTGTACTTGAAGCACAGCTTGGTGCAATGAGGGATATAGACTATGGTATTTTCCCATATACTTCAAGCTCCTCCACCATCTCAGCTTACGGTCCTATAGGTGCCGGTATCCCCGGTGCCTCATTAGACCATGTGGTCGGTGTACTAAAGGCATACTCTACCTGTGTCGGAGCCGGACCATTTGTCGCGGAAAAAGCTATGAACGGTGAATGGACTGAAATGGTCCGCAAGTATGGGTGCGAATATGGTGCTGCCACTGGAAGACCACGTCGTGTGGGTCCGTTTGATGCCGTTGCAAGCCGCTATGGTCTAAAATGCCAGCATGCCGACAAAATCGCACTGACCAAACTAGATGTCCTGAGCATCATGGATCAGATTCCTGTTATCACAGGATATCAGTATAAAAATGCTGTAACAAACGTCTTTGACCCCACCGAAAATCTGGAAAAATATACCCCGGTAGTCAAAATGCTGCCGGGCTGGAAAACCGATATATCAAATTGCAGGTCATATGATGAGCTGCCTGTAAATGCTAAGCGCTACATAAACTTCCTTGAGGACATGCTAAGACACGAAATACAATTTGTCTCAGTTGGAGCTGAGAGAAATCAATATCTTCTCAATGGTAAGTGGCTGTAATTGCCTTTAACATGCTTTAACCACCCTTTGCCTTGCTCTTCTTAGTAGCTGCCTCTGTCATCGCATCCGGATCAAGCACCACATCAAGCTGCTTTTCCTTCATAAGTCTGTGCTTTAAAAGCAGCTTCTGGCAGCGCTCCTCATTTGCGGTTATTCCGATTATGCAGTTGTCAGTAAGTGTGTCTACAGCATGCGTGAGTGTGCTTATCGAATCAAAAAGATTATAGAATTGATTCCGGGATTCTAAAAAAAATACTATATTATTTTTCTGATTTACTAAGATATTGTATACACGAATGTGCTGCCACATTTCCTTCTCCGACAGCCTTCGTATACTGGTATGGCCTGCCTGTGCAGTCTCCTGCCGCAAAACAGCCTGCCACATTTGTCTGCTGGGCTCTATCCACCAATATATGTCCGTTTTCTATTTCAAGCTGCGGCATAAGCTTTGATGGTGCGATGGCGTTCCTGAGGCAGAATACTCCGTCTACGCTCTCAGTCTTTCCGCTTCGAAGCGTAATTCCTTCCACAAATGAGTCACCGATTAATGCTATAGGTGCATCCTTTGATATCTTTACATTTTGAAGCTCTATTTCACTGTCATTATAGGCTGGGAAATACAATACCTCTGCCGCAAGATCCGCAAGATATTTCACCTCATGCTCATACTTTTTGTCATTGCATATGACAGCTATCCTTTTATCCTTGTAAAACATGCCATCACAGGTGGCACAGTAGCTGAGCCTTTTTCCAAGCAGCTCATCCTCCCTGTCCAGCTGCTTTGCAGACATCACACCCATGCAAAGTATGAGAGTCCTTGCCTCATACATCTCATTGTCTGCAAGCACCATAAAGCCGTTTCCTGCAGGCATGATATTGGTCACAGTCTTTTCTGTTATATCAATTCCCGCAGCTCTCCTATGAGCGTCAAAGCGTTCAAACAGCTCCTGTCCGCTTATCTGTGGAAATCCGGGATAGTTTGTGATTTTCTCTGCCTTTTGCACCTTTTCGCTTAGGTTCTTCGAACCAAACCAGATAAAATCCTTTTTATATGTTTTTAAATTAAGGGCTGCCGACAGTCCGGCAGGACCTGTTCCTATTATTATGCTATCGTACATGCTATGCTCCTTGTACCAAATGTTTGTATATATTTAGACCTTAGATATAGTGTGGGGCACTAAGGTATACATCGAATTGCATGCAAGCATGCATCGATGATATCTTTTGACCCTATAATCATATTATATTATTGCAATGTCACATACAGTGCGCCTTCAATGCTTCGATATACTCCCTTGCATATCGTGAGAGTACCACACCCTTTCTGCTGATAATGCCTATCCTCATATACTCCTCCACATCAAGTGGCTTTGATATAATATTCCTTCCATTCAACTCAGCGGAAATCACTCCTGAGCACACTGTGTAGCCATTTAAGCCAATTATCAGATTAAAAAGTGTAGCTCTGTCTCTGACTCTGATATTCTTTCTGCTGTCAAGAGTGCTGACAAACTCCTCCGAAAAATACTGTGAATTGTACTCTCCCTGCTCATACGTCAGGTACGGATAGTCCTGCAGATCATCCATCGTGATGCTCTTTTTTGAAGCAAGCGGGTGACTGTCACATATGAATACATGCGGTGTGGCTGTAAAAAGCTCTGTGAACTCGAGTTCATTACGCTTTAGCATCTTTGAAAGCACCTCCGTATTCTTGGAGCTTAGATATATGACTCCCAGCTCACTCTTTAAATTCGTGACATCCTCAATAATTTCGTGAGTCTGCTCCTCCCTGATGGTAAAATCATACTGATATGCATCAAACTCTCTGATTACATCCACAAATGCATTCACCGCAAAGGAATAATGCTGACACGATACCGCAAAGTGCGGCTTACTCACCACATCATCCTTGTAGATTCCCTCTATGAGATCCACCTGCTCGAGCACCTGTCTGGCATGACCGAGAAATCTCTCACCCTCTTCTGATAGTATCACTCCCTTGTTCGTCCTGATGAAAATAACTATCTGCATCTCTTTTTCCAGATCATGTATAGCACTGGTCACTGTGGGTTGCGAGACAAAAAGCTGCTTTGCAGCCTCTGTTATATTGCCGCATTCTGCCACTGTCACCACGTATTTTAGTTGTTGCAGAGTCATGTTCATCCTCCTCCGGTTACATATCGAAATATTATTTTACACATTAAATGTCTTACATCGCTTAAGTCATCTCGAAACTATTACTGTAAACCTAGTGTTACTGTATACCGATAATCTTTCTCAGTATCTCACCCAACAGCTTTCCGAGCATAAGCGGAATGACAACAAGCACCACATACCACAGCAGCTTGTCATACCACACCATGCCATCATTTATCACACAGATAAAGTGCATGGCAACAACTGCCACCGCAAATACAGATGCAAGAAGCTGCAAAAAGCTCGCCACATGGAGCTTATTTGTTACCTTGCCAAGCGTAAATAAAAGCATCGCACCAAATAACATCGCTATATCTGCCTCCCACGGTATCATTTTACTATACGAAAACAGCTTAAACATATCACGAAACTCCATATGCAGCTCAAGAAACAAATCCACTGATGCTATTATGAGCAATACTGCTCCTATTGTCGAAAATACCGCTGCCAGATATACATAATTGTTTCCAATCCTGTGCTGTCTGAGCTTATATTTAAGCATACCCTTTTTCTGCACATACTGTGTACGCAGATAAGAATCTGTCGCAGATGCAATAGCCCTGTCGCAGTACTCGGCTGCTGTCCTGTATACTTTGGCTCCGGCATCGTTATTTTTAAGGGCAAACTCCACAAGGCTCTCTCCTGCCCTGTTGTTGCCACGCTCCGTGGCAGTAACCAGATACCCTGCACCAAGCTTCTGCTCCTTGCCATCAAAAAAGGTAGTGACCAAATACTGTCCGTAATCGGCAAGTGCATCCACATTTCCAAGCTCCACCGCTTTCTTCCACCAAAACACTGCTCGCCCGGGATCTCGGTATGTGCCCTGGCCTCTTTCAAACATATTTGCTACCATATTCATTGCATCTGCATCTTGCGCCTCTGCCAGCGACAGAAACTGACGAAATGCGCTCTCCATATCATTTTGTCTGTATGCCACCATAGCCATATCAAACGCTGTGCTTTTCATATTATTCTCCTTGACAGCCTTTGCTGTTATCTTTTTATTATAATATATTTAAAGCAATGATAGCAATATAACTTCTTTCCCAATTTATAGTAAATGCCGCACCCGAAGGTGCGGCATCTAAGAGGTTTATAAAATGTTTAGTTTAAAAGCTGTTTTATTTGCAAGCTCTCTTCTTGCGATATGTAGCTGCTGTGATTGCAACCATTGCAAGTCCGAGTAAGCATACATATGTAGCTGCTTCATTGTCATCGCCACTCTTTGGAGCTGCTTTTTTAGTGTCATTCTGCTGTTTACCTGCAGTTTTCTTATCAAGAGTAATTGATGTTGCAGAAACCTTTTCCGGTGTTGGATCTGTCTTGCCAGAATCTACTGTTTTCTTCACCTCAGCAAGAATAACTGTTCCACCATCCTTTGCTGCCGGAATTGTAACAGCAACTGTTTTATCACTTCCTACAGTATATGTAGCACCGCTGTATAAATCCTTTACCTCTGTTCCTGCTGCTAAGCTAACCGGAACTTTTACTTCTTTTGCGGTATCCTTGATATTCATACCAACATATAAGGTTGTTCCTCCATAGGATCTTGAAACTACATCATAGCATTCCTCATCAGAACTTGCCACAACTGTTCTGCTTCCTCTTGCAAATACATCTGTGTATGCATTACGGATGCTAAGCAGATTCTTATAATGCTGATATGTGACATTGTCCTTTGTTGCCTTAGAGAAATCCATGTCATATCTATTAGTCTGATATGGATAATTATTTAATCCGCTTAAACCAACTTCTTCACCATAATAGATAACCGGAATACCCTTTGCAGTAAGCTGTAAGGTAGCTGCAACTAACGCTGCTGATGTTGCCTCATCCTCGGTATATTGTTTTCCGTTCATTAAGGAAGCCTTAAATCCATCTTCATCATGACTGCTTAAGAACTGACCTGTCATGTATGCGTTATTAAGTGCTGAATTTCTTGCAGAAAGGAATTTCTCTACAGAAGAAATATTGCCACTTACAAAGCTTGTTGCCTGATCGTTAAAATCGAAATCAAGGTCTGCATCCATCTGACCACTACCTAAGGTACTACCATTTGACGCATATCCTGCACCATAATATTCTCCAATCATCTTGAAGGATGGATTTACTTCTGTTGTAGAATTCTTAAGTGCTGCCCATGTTGTACTGTCAACATGCTTTACTGTATCTACACGGAAATAGTCAACACCATAATTCCTCATCCATGATGTCTGCCATTCTACTAATTTTGCCCTGACATCTGCATTCTCTGTTGCAAAATCCGGCAATCCAGACTGCCATGATTTAATATCGCCTTCACTGACGCTCTTATCCCTAAGCATATCAGCAAATGTTGATTCTGTACCATATCCTGCATGGTTTACAACAATATCAACCATAATACGCATACCACGTTTATGTGCTTCGCTAATCATAGTTTTAAATTCTTCTGTTGTACCCATTGTAGGATTCAATTTTGTAAAATCACTTGCCCAGTATCCATGGTATGCTGCATTATAAGGAACATCTTCTGAACCCTCATCTGTCACAGTTACACCTGCAATATTCTTTACAATTGGTGTAAGCCAGATTGTATTTACTCCTAAATCCTGTAAGTAATCTAACTTAGCTGTTACACCGGCAAAATCTCCACCATGATACAGTCCAGGGTTGTCTCCGTATGTATCTGTACCACTTGCTGTATTGTTAGATTCATTACCATCAAAGAATCGGTCTGTCATCATAAAGTAGACAACAGCTTCATCCCAGTCGAAATCATTTTCATTTTTCTTCACACGGTCTGTAATTTCAACATCAACTGTAGTACTGAATTTATTACCATACTGGTCTGTTACAGTAATTGGTAATGTCTTAGTACCTAATGTTGTATCTACAGTTGCAGAAATTGTAACAGCCTGGAGCTCTGGCTCAATCGGCATCTCACTACTTCCACCAAGTGAAGAAACATCAATACTTGCACTTGCAACTTCAAGTTTCTGAGTATCTGTATCAGCCTGTTTAACCTTAAACTTAACTACATTATTCTCATTGTAGTTAAATGACTTATTCATAACTTCTGCTGTAACTGTTGCATTTAATTTATAGTATTCAAAATATGAGTAATCTGCGTCATTATATTTTTCACTATTTGAATTGAATGCATCTACAACATAATTTCCATTTGCTTTGTAACGATAATGTGTTTTGCCATCTGACAAACCACTCTTTACATACTCAAAACGCTTTGTTGTATCATTGTATGTCATTGGATACTCTGTTCCGTTTACATCAACAGATACCGTCATATCCTTTAAGGTGCCATCTACAAATGCAGCATCATCACGATAGTAATATGATACCTGTTGATTTTCTGCATCTACTTCATAGCCAGTATTATATGGCATAGCAATTTCCGGCTCACTGCCGGCTTTCATGCTGGCATAGATAACCTTCTGGTCAGAAGGGAATGTAACTGAATGGTCTCCACCATCTTTAATCCATGGGTCACCTGTTGAATCTAATGCAATACAAAAATCAACCTTTGTGCAGGATGGTTTTGCAGGAATCTTTACTGTCCATTTATCTCCACCTACGTATGTAAAATCGGTTAATACTGAAGCATATCCTGATGACCATGTATAGAACTGTGGTGTAATATCTTTTTCTTTTAATCCAGGATTCTCATAATCCAATACAAGGTATCTCTTTTCCGTTGGTACGATTACAGGTTTCTCATGAACCGGATTTGAACCATCCACATAATATAATACCTCATTCTCATCACCGCTTATTGTAAAAGAACGATCTGCAGTATCAGAGCCGCCATCCCATCCTTTTGTATTATCATAGCGTGCCTTTAATCCTACCGTTTTTCCTACATTACTGCCGGCAACTGTAATGGTCTGTTTAAACCATGTCACTTTATTTTCAGCATCATAATATGTTCCGTCAAAAACATAGGAACCGTCTAATCCGGCATTCCACATCCACAAATCAACTTTTCCCATGTCTGTGTCTGTTGATAAATCCTCATTGTAATAATAAATAGTAAATGTGTGGTCCGCAACCGGTGCCTCCCAGCTGTCCGGTGCTGTTTTATATACGGTTGTATCACCTTTTGTTCCGGTAACCCAGAGCTCAGTACTTGTTGATGTCACAGAAACATCAATATTATCCGTCTGTGTTCCGTTGTTATTATTAAAAATACAGCTGAAATTCTGTTTTACATCCTGTGTATATACTACATCATACCATCCCAAATGATCAGCATTTGCCGAAATCTGTCCGCCCGGCCATTCTTTTCCAACACCTGCTCCTGTTGCAGAGGCATCTGCTCCCCACATATAATTGTAAATAGTACTTCCCATTCCTGAAGCAAGATAATGGATGGTTGTTACATATTTCCAATCGGCAGGTTTTGTCTCTGACAAAGAACCATCGAACCAGTACTCTGCTTCTGCCTTTCCTTTTGTAGAAAGTGTTACGTCTTTTAACTGGTTTCCATGTCCATCATCATTTAAGATAAGAGAATAATCTGTACTGTTATCTAATGTCAGATGCATTGTATACCAGCCTTCATGACCTGCTGTTGCAGTCATGGTTTTTCCCGGCCATTCACCTGCTGGCTTATTAGTCTCCTTATATATATATGCTGCAACATCATCGCCTAATGTGCTCTTATAATTAATAGTCAGATCACATTCTGTTGGTACAGACTCCGGAATCAAAGTTTCCTTCTTTGAAGCATCCTTATACCACTGATATTTTCCATTGTCATCCAATAAACAATAAATGCTTGTATCAGAAGTAAAAGTCTTAATCTGCTCAATTGCAGCTCCTTCTGTCTTTATCTCCGGTGCCGCTGTCTCAGTAGAACCTGCATCAACAAACTGAAAGCCTGTCCACTCACTGCTCTGTACATCTACATAATAGAGCCCGGTGCTTTTCTCAAATGCAAGCTTTGGTTTTTCCTGATTCCCCCATTGTGAAATGGTGGCATTTCCTGCGCCATGGTTATCTACCGCAGCACCGGCAGCCCAGACATGGACAACCGGTGTATTCCATGTACTTGGTTTGTCCAAATACAACCGGATTGTCGGGCTAGCAGCATATGCAGTGGTTGCACCACCGATTGCTGGAATCATAGTCATAATCATAGCAAGCGCAAGTACCATACTAAAGATACGGCTTACAATGCCATTTTTCCTGTGAAAACGTTCTTTTAACTTTCCCATATTTCCTCTCCTTTTCTTATTATGTTTGTACGAAAATCCCCTTTCGCACGTTTTCGTATTTATATTATAGTCTTTTCGTTGGTTTTCGACTATTGGGATAAACAGAGATTTTATTCACGTAATTTTGTTAAAATTTACTATTTATTCATTTTTATGTAATATATGCGAAATCTTTTTAGTACTAAAAGTCCTAGATATAGTAGATAATTTTTCATTTGAAATTTTGTGAATTATTTTTTAAGCTATTTCCGGTTTTATTCGAAATCCCGGAGCTGCACTGATCTTTGAAAGGAAAGTTCTCACATTGTTTTTATTGAAGGAAGCTCTTACTTTTCCTGTGTTTTTTCAAATAAAAAGGCACGGACAAGAAGCTGATATTCACTTACATCATCATAACCACCGTTGCATTTTTGAAGCAAACAGTCTGCGTCCAACAGAATTGTCTTGAGACGTTGGTTATAATATTCCTTCCTCTGCCGGTAAATCACTTTATTGTAATCAGCCGAATCATAGTAATACTCCAACCGGTGTATTTGGACGTGATTTTCTCCATTTTCTCTACATCTATTGTACCACTTATAAAGAACGAATTTATGGTTATGTGAAGTTTTCAAGGTACCAATTTATGGTTTACAAGAGATTGATAGCATAGTAGGCAGACCTTGGGGAGCTGTAATCCTTAAATCTTTTAAAACAGCACCCAAAATTCAGCCCAAAAGCCGGAAAAATTGCGAGAAAAGTAGCTGAAACTGCAAAAATCACCAAAACAGCTTCCAAAAACCAGCCCAAAAGCTGGAAAAATTGCGAGAAAAAGTAGCTGAAATCACTATAAATCCCAAAACAGCACAAAAATATGAGGATTATGGCATAATGGTGGGCTTTAATTATTTCACAAAAAAGAGCCCTCACATTTCTGTGCAAGCTCCTTTTGAAATCTAAAAAAATATAAAACTATAAAAAAGTATATTGTTTTTTAATTATATATTTAATCTCTAAATCAACTATCCCCAGATGATTTCTTCCTTGGCGGCCTCCACATTTTCCTCAGAATGCTCCACTTCCTTTGAGAAGATCCTTGCCACTTCCATCTGGTCCTCTATGGTGAAGCTGCCACCGTTTTTGTAGAAACGAGTAGCATTCATATCCCTGACTATCATGGTAAACATGACGCTTAAATATGCATAAACCATGATATTTGAGTCATAGATGGCATTCATGATATATCTGAAGGTAAAGTATACAAGAAGCTGCTCAATATCGTTTTCACGGTAATCGCCGCTAGTCATGTACTCCTTCATGCGTTTTTCATAATCAGCCTCTGTGAGGACTGTCTGCATATCATCCTTGAAATCCTGCCACACCTGGCGCAATAGTTCCATCTCATTGATAATACCGAAGCGGATATCAAAATGCTCAAATGAAAAATCATTAAACGAAAGCCAGTCTATATGCTTTTCAACATCGTTTTGGCTCAGCTTCTTCTGGTACTCGTTTGCCCTGTCAAGATACTCATCCACGCGTACTCCGATTGGCTTTGTCCTGTCTTGGAGTATGGCGATCAGCTCGCGCTGCACCTCCTCAAAAAAGGCAGCCTCCTCCTCTGTGACTCCCTGGTCATCATCGCTGTCGCCAAAAAGCTCCTGCTCTACAAACTTAACAGGCTTTGTTTTGCTGAAAAATATACGGCAGACCTCCTCGCACGCAAGGCTCAGGCACTTCTGCTCCACGTTTCTGTACTCTATGCCAAACCTTGGAAAATCGGTGCACACCTCACTAAGCGATGCCTCGCCAGCTGCTATGTACAAATCACACAGATTCTTGTCGTTTAGCATGATGCAGCGACCGCAATTGTTTGTACGGATGCCGTGCCCGCCATCCTCCGTCTCATACATGCCCTTTCTCAGACGCTCTCCGACCTCTCCGGGCAGTGTCTGATAATACTCATATGAATCCTCATCAATATCAATTTCCCAGCCCAGACAGCAGCTATCCTTGCAGTCTCCGGCTATGCAGCTAAACTCTGAAAAATAATCAGGTACACGGACTATCATACTTCTCTCTCCTTCAGTAAATCTTCGTTTGTTGTATCACTGTGCTTATTTCTGAAGCGCGCTTCTATAGCCGCCCAGTCAGGGTCCTCATTTCCCTTAAAAAAGTTGTAGCCTATGTATCCGATGCACCACACAAGCCCTGCAAATGTCGTAGAAAATGCTATCTTTATGATACTCTTAAGCAAGAGTGGAAGTGTCAGCATATCATTGCCAAATGCTATGATAATCACATGAATAGGCTTAATCAGCATAAGCCAGCCTCCCACATAAAGCGCCGCTAAAATTCCAAGCGCATAGCACAGTATTCCTAATAATTTGTCACATTTTTTCTTCATTTCAAATCCTCTTCTTAAAATCCGCTTATCAAAGATTCTTCTTAAATCCGCTTATCAAATCTTCTTTTCTAATTACAATACAGCAATTTAGTCACACATAACGATTTATATTTTCGTAAATTCCAGTATAGACACTTCTCCTGTTGCTCTTGTCTTCTCCATGTCTATCACACGCTGGTTTGCAGAGCCCTTGAATTTGAGCGTGATATCCTTCTGTTCCTCTATAAACGGACCATCTACCAGGACATCTATCATAGATAAAAGCTCATCCGTATACTCTGTGTGCTTGCGTCCGTTTTCTAACAGTTCTTCGTACAGATAGCCTGTGTAAGCCCACACATCCTTATTGGGATAGCGCTCCTTAACTCTTCTCATAAACGGCACAAGTGCCTCCTGATTCTCCTCCTCAAAAGGATCACCGCCTAAAAGGGTAATTCCCTGCACATAGGCAGGCTTAAGCGAGTCGAGTATCTCGTTTTGTATCTGTTCATCAAACGGCTCTCCATAGTCAAATTCCCATGTCTGCGGCTGAAAACAGCCCTTACAGTGATTTCTGCAGCCTGATACAAAAAGCACAGTGCGGCAGCCCAGTCCGTTCGCTATGTCACAATATTTTATTCCTGCGTAGTTCATACTTTTTCCTCGTATCTGAGATTATAGTTCCATTTAAAAATTGCACTGCCTATTATTATAACATATCCTATCACACTTAGATAGTCCGGTATCTGTTGCAAAAAGACAAAGCCAAGCAGAGCGGCAAAGATAACCTGCGAATAGTCGAACACCGATATCTCCTTTGCAGGTGCCTTGGTGTATGCCTTTGTGATTGAAAGCTGTCCGCCTGTAGCGGCTGCTCCTGCAAAAAGCAGCATGACTATCTGATATACACTCATAGGCTTTGCTCCGACAAGCAGAAACGGAGCCGTCACTATACATGAAAATACCGAAAAGCACATGACTATCACAGGTCCTCTCTCTCCCTGCTTACCGAGTTTTCGCACAAATGTATACGCTACACCTGCGCTAAAACCTCCTATTACACCAATCATGGCATTAAAAAACTGCACATTCATAGATGGCTTCACCACAAAAACAGCACCTATAAACGCCGTCACCACGCACAACCACTCTGTCTTGTTTGCTTTCTCCTTAAGCACAAAATATGACATGATTATGGCAAAAAACGGTGACAATTTGTTTAGAATATTGGCATCTGCGATGGCCAAATGGTCAACTGCATAGAAATTGCATATAAGCCCTGTTGTTCCAAAGAAGCTTCGCAGAAAAAGCCCCTTCCAGCTATCCTTTTTTATTTTGAAGCCTTCATCACTTTTTGCAAGTAAGATAACAGCCGCTACTGCTGCTACCGCATTCCTGAAAAAGGCCTTCTGCATGGTCGGCAAATCTCCCGACATCCTCACAAAAAATGTCATCAGGGCAAAAAAGAATCCTGCCATTATGATATATATTATTCCTTGTTTCTTATCGTTCATACTTATAGTATAACGTATTCTGTCAAGAGGGGATAAATCAAACGTCTGCAATTTTGCTCGCAAAAAAGACCGCCCGGATGAGCGGTCCTTTTAAGATGAAGGGAAAAAATATTAAATTCTGCCTACGGATTCCCCCTCCAGCAAAATTCCTTCAACAACAGCTCTCTCTACAAGTGCTGTTTTAGGCTTTTTAATGGTGCTTATCAACCTGTCTGCTGCTTCCCTGCCTATCTTGTCAGTGTCCTGTCTGATAGTGGTGAGCTTCGGGCTTAGCATCTGTGAAACTCTTGTGCCATCGTATCCGGCTATTGATATATCCTCCGGAATCCTAAGCCCTCTGCTTCTTATAACATTGATGCCTCCGATTGCCGCCGTGTCATCCGGATAGATGATACATGTAGGTTTGTCAGGTAAATCGAGTAAATATTCTGTCTGCTTTGCAACATCCTCTGTTTCCAGATACCTTGCTTCCCTGACATACTCCTCAGGAATATCTATTCCATGATTCTCAAGTGCCCTGTAATATGCTGCCAGCCTGTCGCGTGTAACACTCGAAAAATCCTGTCCATGTATGTAAGCGATTTTCTTATGTCCCATGCTTATTATGTAATCAAGCAGCTCGCCCATACACTTTACATTGTTGGAGCTTACTGCCGAACAGCTATAGTGTACGTAGTCAATTGTGACCACCGGTATGTCGCTGCTCATCAGCTCCTGCACCTCATTGTCCTGAAACCTGGCACATACGATTACGACTCCATCGAAATTTCTGTACTTACAGTGCTCTAGGTATGATAATTTTTTTCCGACCGGACTTGTATTGATAAATGTAATATCATATCCAAGCATCTCAGCCTGTGCCTTGATTCCGTTTAGCACTCCGGCAAAATACTCATGCGTAAGTCCCATCGCCGCCTCATCGAAATACAGTACTCCGATGTTGTTCGACTCGTTTGTCTTAAGAACTCTGGCCGCAGCATTAGGAAAATATCCCATTTCCTTAGCTATCTTCTTTATTCTGTTTTTGGTCTCAGCGCCAATATCCTTCTGGTCATGTAATGCCTTGCTGACTGTCGCTGTCGAAACACCACATCGTTGTGCTATGTCTTTCAGTGATACCATATCGTTCCTCATTTCGAATTGATTGCTTAATTGTTTTCGTATCTTTACTATACCACAATTCGTTACTATTGCAACCTCTAATTTACATTTTCAATATTTTTTCATACTTTTTATCATATTTTATTGTGCATTTTGTACAGTGTTATGTATTTAAAACGATTACGCTTTTGTTCTTAATTATTATACAATTATAATTACTTAAGTGATATTATCTCATCAGCATTTTTAACTATAATATGCAGTTTTCTTTGTATACATGTCATAAAAGCATTATTTTTTATTGTTTTATGCTTGATTTTTAGATATTCGCATTATATACTTCTATGTATAAGTAACTTAAACGTTTGCGTACATTTAATAAAAAAGGAGATTTTATATATGAAATTTGGACACTTCGATGATCAAAACAAAGAGTACGTCATCACCTCTCCAAGGACTCCGTTACCATGGATCAACTACCTCGGATGTGAGAATTTCTTTTCTCTGGTATCAAATACCTGCGGTGGCTACAGCTTCTATAAGGATGCAAAGCTTCTGCGTCTCACCAGATATCGCTACAACAACGTGCCATACGACAGCAACGGACACTACTACTATATAAAGGATGGCGACACAATCTGGAATCCTGGCTGGATGCCTTCTAAGACCGAGCTTGACTCATACGAATGCCGTCATGGCATGGGCTATTCTGTTTTCACAGGAGTAAAAAACGGCTTAATGGCTCAGCTTACCGACTTTGTTCCTATGGGCTCTACCTGCGAGATCAATAAGCTCACATTGAAAAACACATCTGATAAGAAAAAAGACTTTTCGGTTTTCTCATATATAGAATTTTGTCTGTGGAATGCCATGGATGACATGACCAACTTCCAGCGTAACTTCTCTACCGGAGAGGTTGAGATTCACGCCGGTGGCTCCCAGCTCTTCCACAAGACAGAATACAGAGAACGCCGCAATCACTATGCTGTATATGCTGTAAATGCCTCTGTTGACGGATTTGACACAGACAGGGATTCATTCTTAGGTGCCTACGGCGAAAACAGCGCGCCTTCCGTTGTAGTAAATAATCAGTCTAATAACTCTGTTGCAAGCGGCTGGGCTCCTGTCGGCTCTCATCACCTGAAGGTAGCTCTTGAGCCGGGCGAAGAAAAAACATATATGTTTGTACTTGGATATGTAGAAAACCCTGTGAACGAAAAATGGGTTGGACGCGCTGAAGACGGAATCATAAATCGAGCTCCTGCCGATGCACTCCTTGCAAGATTTGACACCACCGAAAAAGCCGACGCTGCTTTAGCAGAGCTTAAGGCTTACTGGGATAAGCTGCTTGGCCACTTTACCATAGCTTCATCAGAAGAAAAGCTTGACCGCATGGTAAATGTATGGCATCAGTATCAGTGCATGGTTACCTTTAACATGAGCCGCTCTGCTTCTTATTTTGAATCAGGCATCGGACGAGGCATGGGCTTTAGGGATTCCTGCCAGGATCTGCTGGGCTTCGTGCATCTGATTCCGGACAGAGCAAGAGAGAGAATACTCGACATTGCAGCCACACAGTTTGAGGATGGCTCTGCTTATCATCAGTACCAGCCTCTCACCAAAAAGGGCAATGCCGACATAGGCTCAGGCTTTAACGATGACCCTCTGTGGCTTATCGCTGCTGCCGCTGCTTACATCAAGGAGACAGGCGACTACTCTATTCTTGACGAGTCAACACCATATGACAGCGATCCTTCAAAGGCAACTGACTTTATGGAGCATCTTCGCCGCTCCTTCAACTATACAATCAATCATCTCGGACCTCATGGTCTGCCACAGATTGGACGTGCTGACTGGAACGATTGTCTGAACTTAAACTGCTTCTCCGAGGAGCCCGGCGAGTCCTTCCAGACCTTTGGACCATCTGAAGGACCTAATGCCGAATCTGTTTTTATCGCAGGCATGTTTGTAAAATATGGAAAAGACTATGTAAAAATCTGCAGACACAAGGGACTTTGCGACGAGGCGGATACAGCCCAAAAGGCTATTGAACAGATGGAAAAGACGCACCTAACTTTGGTGAAGCAAAGAACAGCTGGCTGACCGGTACTGCTGCATGGACCTTCCTGGATGTCTCACAGTACATCCTCGGTATCCGTCCTGACTATGATGGTCTCATCATAGATCCTTGTATTCCTGACACTATGGACGGCTTTACAGCTAAGCGTAAGTTCCGTGGCAATACTTACCACATTACGGTCAGAAATCCTGCCCACGTACAAAAGGGTGTGACAAAGCTCATCGTGGATGGTGCTGCTATTGATGGCAATATGATTCCGGCTATTAACGGAACCGGACACGATGTTACAGTCGAGGTTACAATGGGCTAGAGATACCCGACAGGCCTCTGTACTGCTTCAAT
>ULPO01041568.1_pt1 | contig 25800 bp, 17 predicted proteins | sample 1953611 | NCBI WGS metagenome assembly ULPO01 (sample SAMEA4835632, study PRJEB28245) | human gut metagenome | biome: gut microbiome; material: fecal sample | place: Denmark | collected 2008 | reverse complement strand
AATAATAGTGTCCAATATGATTGACAAACCTACAAGTGTTTGAAAATGAGATCAAGCAAATGAGTTGCAAATGTACAATAAAATATATAAAAAACTATTGACAAAATCAAAAATATAGGTTATAATAACCTCATAGTAAAAGAGAGTAGCTGGCGGAGAGATCCGTTTATGTTTGCGTCAATACGTTCCGATGAGGGACCGCTGCATATCTAAACGGCGAGACTTTTATTGATTAAATTGCCACAGGCGCAGTTTACCCAATAAACGTCTTGCCGATTTTTTATGCGTTTATTTTTCTGAGCCTATGAGAAAAGGAGGCTTTGAAGGGTATATCGGCAATATTTACAGGAAAAAATAAAAAAGGTGGTATTTTATGAAGCAGTATCAGAAAAAACTTGACCAGCTTTACACTGAGTTTTCATCAGGTGAAAATGGTCTTTCAACTGAGCAGGCAGTGAAAAACTGCGAAAAGTTCGGACGAAATGTTATCACGGAGGGCAAGAAAAAGTCCATTCCCATGATTTTTTTAGAGCAGTATAAGGACTTTCTTGTGCTTATACTCATTATTGCTGCGATAGTTTCAGCTTTCATGAAAGACGTTGAGAGCTGTGCGGTAATTCTCGTTGTTATCACAATGAACGCTATTTTGGGTACAGTTCAGACCGTCAAGGCTGAAAAGTCACTGACGAACCTTAAAAAGCTTTCTGCACCGACGGCTAAGGCGCTTCGTAACGGCGAAAAGGTCATTATCCCATCTGAGGAGATCGCAGTGGGCGACATTCTTCTTATCGAAGCAGGCGACCAGATATGTGCAGACGGACGACTCGTAGAGTGCGCTTCTGTACAGGTGAACGAGTCGGCACTCACAGGCGAGAGCGTTAATATCGACAAGGATATGAGCGATATAGAGGGCGAAAAGCCTTTGGCTGAGCGTGCAAATATGGTTTATTCAGGTTCTTTTGTCACATACGGCAGAGGAAAAATGCTTGTCACTGAGGTTGGTATGGACACTGAGGTGGGCAAGATAGCCTCGCTTATCCAAAACGCATCAGAGAGAAAAACGCCTCTCCAGAACACTCTTGACGAGTTCGGCAAAAAGCTTTCTATAGCTATCCTTATCGTTTGTGCAGTAGTGTTCGGACTTAGTGTGCTTCGTGGCGGCAAGCTTATGGATTCGTTCATGTTCGCTATCGCACTTGCTGTTGCGGCTATTCCTGAGGCTCTCAGCTCTATCGTTACTATTGTGCTTTCTTTCGGCACACAGAAAATGTCAAAGGAAAACGCTATCATAAGAAAGCTTCAAGCTGTTGAGGGCTTGGGCAGTGTTTCTGTAATATGCTCTGACAAGACCGGTACACTGACACAGAACAAGATGACAGTTAGAAAAATAATGGTAGACGGCAGGATAATCGACACTGACGCTGTTGATCTTGATGATGAAAAGGTCAAGACTATGACAAGAGCCATGATCCTTTGCAACGATTCAAGCTGTAAGGACGGCGTTGAGATAGGCGACCCGACTGAAACGGCTCTTATCAATTTTGGCACAAAGCTTGGCATCGACACTGACAAGGTGAGGGAAGATCTCCCTAGAATTTCTGAGATACCATTTGATTCAGACAGAAAACTTATGTCAACTCTGCACGTTATCGACGGCGAGAAGGTGCTATATGTAAAGGGTGCGGCTGACGTTCTTATAAACAGAATAACTTCAAGCGACGAGGAAAAGGCTGTTATAACCCAGCGTGTGGCAGAGCTTTCGGAAAAAGGTCTGCGTATACTTGCATTTGCAGAGAAAAAATTCGACAAAGATACCGTATGTCCAGAGGACGAGGACGGATTGGAGTTTGTCGGTCTTATTGCTATGATGGATCCTCCGAGAGAGGAATCAAAGGCGGCTGTTGCGGAATGCCGCAAGGCAGGCATAAAGCCAGTCATGATAACAGGCGACCATATCGTTACGGCTTCGGCTATTGCCCGTGAGATAGGTATTCTTGACGACAACTCAAAGGCTGTCGAGGGTCACGAGCTTGACGCTTATTCAGACGAAGAGCTTGTTGACTTTGTAAAGGACAAGGCTGTTTACGCTCGTGTTACACCTGAGCATAAAATAAGGATCGTAAAGGCTTGGCAGGCAAACGGCTGTATAGTTTCCATGACAGGCGACGGTGTGAACGACGCACCTGCGTTAAAGCAGGCTGATGTGGGCGTTGCAATGGGCATCACAGGAACTGAGGTTTCAAAGGACGCTGCCTCAATGGTGCTTGCAGACGATAACTTTGCAACTATAGTCAAGGCCATAAGAAACGGCAGAAACATTTACGAGAACATTAAAAAGGCTATACTCTTCCTGCTTTCGGGCAACTTTGCGGCAATTCTTGTGGTGCTTTTCAACTCACTGCTTGGACTTCCTGTTCCGTTTGCGGCAATACATTTGCTGTTTATTAATCTGCTTACAGACTCGCTTCCTGCTATCGGTTTGGGTCTTGAACCTCACTCCGAAGAGGTCATGAAACGCAAGCCAAGAAACGCAAATGAATCTATACTCACACGTCCTTTCCTGGGCGAGATAGCATTGTATGGCGTAGTTATAGCGATAGCAGTAGCTTCGGCTTTTCTTATGGGAAACAAGACAAGCGCAGCTCTTGGTATGACGATGGCATTCGCAGTGCTTTGCTCTGCAAGATTGTTCCACGGCTTCTCCTGCAAGAAAAAAGGTCCTGTTATCTTCTCAAAGGACTTTTTCAACAACAAGTTCGGTCTTATGGCGTTCGGTCTTGGAATGGTATTTTTAAACTCAGTTCTGCTCGTTCCACAACTCAAGGGACTTTTCAAGATAGCAGACATGACAGGTATGCAGTTTGCATGGATATACATTCTAAGCTTTGGCTCTATGCTCGTTATCCAGCTTATAAAGGCGATATTCTTTACAAAGTCTGAAAAGTAAGGCTGTTGAGTTATCTTATAAAAGTTTCATAGGCGGGCGACCTTAGGTCGCACCTACGCAATAAAAATAACCGCTCTTCGTGATAACACGGGGAGCGGTTTTGTTTTACATATCTTCGTAAGGCAGCCAAATGCCGTCTTTTTTATGGAGTATCCTCTGATTTTCAGACCCTCTGAATTTCAGGGAGATGTTTTTCTTTTCGAGAACAAATTCGCCGTCAACGAGGTAGTCGATAAGGCTCAGCATTTCGTCTGTGTACTGTGTTCTGTATGGGGACTTTGAGCCTGCAAGCAGGTCTGTTTCCAGAGTACAGCCTGTGTAGCACCACACGTCCTTGTCGGGAAGTTCAGTTTTCACACGGCGGAGGAGCTTTGTAAGCTCAGGCTGGTTCTCAGGCTCCATAGGCTCGCCGCCAAGGAGCGTAAGCCCTTTTATATAGCCCTTTGAGAGGGCGTCAATTATCTCGTCTGCAGTGGTATCTGTGAAAGGATTGCCGTAGTCAAAGTTCCAAGTGTCAGGTTGAAAACAGCCCTTGCAGTGGTGTCTGCAGCCTGATACGAACAGCGTGACCCTTACACCTGAGCCATTGGCGATATCGGTTTTCTTTATCTCACAATAATTCATTTTCCGCTCCTTTCGTATATACAACGCAGGGCAATACGATTTTGTATTGCCCCGATAGTTATATGCTGTTTGCTGTTTTATGTCAATAATAATGTTCATTATTTTCGGATTTTGCAATTTTGAGTTTTTGAGTTTTCCTTGCTATAATGTTCATTTTTTTGACGAGTTTTGATTTTTGAACTTTTGGGTTTTAACGGCTATAATGTTCACTTTTTTTGAAAATCGCTCAAAAAATTTTTGGGTTTTAATCGCAAAAAATTTTTTGGGTTTTTTTGGGTAACGGCTATAATGTTCACTTTTTTTGAAAATCGTTCAAAAAAATTTTTGGGTTTTCAAAGAAATCACAAATGCAAAACTCTCTCCTTTATCTCCTGAGTCCTGCCCTGATTCCAGAACTGCGTGCCGATGTAGCCGCAGGTGCGCCTTGCAACGTTCAGAGTGTTCTGATCTCTGTTGCCGCAGTTCGGACACTCCCATACAAGCTTGCCGTCATCTTCTACTATCTTTATCTCACCGTCAAAACCGCACTTCTGACAGTAGTCGCTCTTTGTGTTAAGCTCTGCATACATGATGTTGTCGTAAATATGCTGCATAACTGCAAGAACAGCCTCTATGTTGTTCTGCATATTCGGCACTTCCACATAGCTGATAGCTCCTCCTGGTGAGAGAGCCTGGAACTGTGACTCAAATGTGAGCTTGTCAAATGCGTCGATGTTCTCGGTAACATGGATATGATAGCTGTTTGTGATGTAGTTTCTGTCTGTTACACCCTCGATAACACCGAAACGCTTCTGCAAACATCTTGCAAATTTGTATGTTGTGGACTCCAATGGCGTGCCGTAAAGGCTGAAATCTATGTTTGTTTCTGCTCTCCACTTTGCGCAGGCGTCATTAAGGTGCTGCATAACTTCAAGTGCAAAAGGCGTTGCTGAAGGGTCTGTGTGTGATTTGCCTGTCATATATCTTACGCACTCGCAAAGACCTGCATAGCCAAGAGATATGGTGGAATATCCGCCGAACAGGAGCTTGTCGATTGTTTCGCCCTTTTTAAGTCTTGCCAATGCACCGTTCTGCCAAAGGATAGGCGCAACGTCTGACGGAGTGCCTTTAAGTCTTTCGTGACGGAGCATAAGCGCACGTCTGCAAAGTTCAAGTCTTTCATCAAATATCTTCCAGAACTTATCCATATCCTTATATGACGAGCAGGCAACGTCCACAAGGTTTATTGTAACAACGCCCTGATTGAATCTGCCGTAATATTTAGGCTTGCCGTTTTCGTCAAGATATGTTGTAAGGAAGCTTCTGCAGCCCATGCAAGGGTAGCACTGACCATTGCCATTCTTGTCTACTTTAAGCTCCTTCATTTTCTTTTCGCTTATATAGTCAGGAACCATTCTCTTTGCGGTACACTTTGCAGCAAGCTTTGTAAGCTCCCAATATTTTGAGCCTTCTCTTATGTTGTCCTCTTCAAGGACATATATTAGCTTAGGGAACGCAGGGGTGATATAAACGCCCTTTTCGTTCTTTACGCCTTGGATACGCTGTCTGAGCATTTCCTCTATGATAGTCGCAAGGTCATCTCTTGTCTGCCCCTCAGGGACTTCGTCAAGGTACATGAAAACAGTAACGAAAGGTGCTTGACCATTTGTTGTCATAAGAGTGATGACCTGATACTGTATCATCTGAACGCCCTGAACTATCTCAGCCTTTACTCTCATTTCGGCTACCTTATTTATAGTATCCTCGTCGGCAGGGATATTAAGCTCTGCGAACTCCTTTTTTACCTCACGGCGGTATTTATCACGGGATATCTGAACGAACGGAGCAAGGTGGGAAAGTGTGATACTCTGTCCGCCATACTGTGAAGAAGCTATCTGAGCGATAGATTGTGTAGCGATATTGCAGGCTGTAGAGAAGCTGTGTGGCTTTTCTATCATGACCTCGCTTATGACGGTGCCGTTCTGGAGCATATCCTCAAGATTTACAAGACAGCAGTTGTGCATATGCTGAGCGAAATAATCGGCGTCGTGGAAATGTATCAGACCTTTTTCGTGGGCTTCAACTATATCGTCAGGAAGCAAAAATCTTCTTGTGATATCCTTGCTCACTTCACCTGCCATATAATCCCTCTGAACTGAATTGACAGTAGGGTTCTTATTGGAATTTTCCTGCTTGACTTCCTCGTTCTCGAAGTTAAGAAGAGAAAGTATCTGCTTGTCAGTAGTATTAGCCTGTCTGACGATAGAACGCTCATAGCGGTATGTGATATAATGCTTTGCCACTGTATACTTGCCGTGGCGCATGATATCGGCTTCCACCCAGTCCTGAATAGTTTCAACGTCCATAGCCCTATTCATTTCAGAGCATTTGTCCTCTATATTCTGTGCTATCTCTCCTATTTCTCCCTCAGAGAGCCTATCCTTTTCCTCCACAGTGATATTAGCTTTCGCAACGGCATTTTCTATCTTTTCCTTATCGAATGTATTCTCAGCGCCGCTTCTTTTTATTATCTTCACCTATACTCTTCCTTTCATTTTATCCTGCTCAACCACTATATATTGTGGTTGACTTCTTTTATTACAACATAATATTGAACATTTACTATTATACCACAATCAGAATATAAGTCAAGGGCATAGAATGATAAATAATCTACAAAAATTCCGGTTAAAAACAGAGCAGTTTGCCGAAAAAGTATTACAAATGATTACAAACACTTGATTTACAAAAAGTGTGAAAAATAATGGCATTTAAAGGGTGGATAAAGGTGTGAAGCTACAAGAAACGATGTGAACATTCTGTAAAATAAGCAGAGAAATTCCATTAACTCATTGACAAAGGTGCTTGCATATGATATAATATTAGAGTTGAATGCGCCAGTAGCTCAGCTGGATAGAGTGACTGGCTACGAACCAGTAGGTCGGGGGTTCGAGTCCCTTCTGGCGCACCAATCATTTTTGATACTCACAAAGGAAAATCCACAGGATATAAAAATGTGGACTTTCCTCAGCAAGTATCTTTAAGTTTCCTTGCTGAGCATATATGAAAGCTTGTAGTAACAAGCTAGGATATGTTTTGTGACATTTGTTTCGTTTCGCTCTTAGACCTTGTCAAGGCAGCTGCACATTGTGGAGCTTAAGCGAATCATCTGATGTTAATTCATAGTGGCGTCGGCACATAGGCTTGCAGTTAGCTTAACTGTTACTGGCTGGCTCGTGTTCATGTTCTGAAATGTTAAGAATGCCTGATCGGCGTGATTGAACAGTAACGAACGTCATGGCTCAAAGCGACTTAAAGACAACTCAATGTCTTGTTGTGCTTGTGTTTCACATCAGTTGACCTCATCTCAATCTTATTTGAGGACTTACGATATTCGATTTTCAAGCTGCATTTTTGACGAGTTGAATCAGCAGCTAAAAGCAAAAAGAGCTTTCCAGATGTTTGACATCGTGAAAAGCCCTTGACAATCTATTTCCAACGTGCTATAATAGAGCACGAGGATAGCATTCTCTGAAAGCTCCACAGTTGCGGTAACATCTGTGCTGCTGGGCTTATAATCTCCGCCAAGAGTTTATAAGCCTTAGAGGGTGCAATTTTTTATGCCCTCTAAATTTCCTCTGTATATTAATTATACCACCATTTTGTCAATTTGTCAATACTTTTGCGGAAATTAATGGCGGAAAATATATATTTTATATATAAATGCAAAAAGCCCCTAGTGTGTCACGGTGACACACTAGGGGTGTTTTCGTTATAATAATTCCACGATCCATTCAAGCCAACTTCTAATTGTTGAAGCCCTACGATAATATGTTTCGTCACTTTTCACTTTATATAGGTTACATTGTTTCATTATTGCAACAATTTCATGCTTGTTGATTTCTCCCTGCCGAAACCATAATTTAAGAGTTTCTGAAAAAACCTTATGTGATAATATAGCTTCACAAAAAGCTAATTGCCTTTGTTTGTAGCTGAGTTTTAAAATGTTTTTTCCTTTTGACGTTAAGGAAAATGTAATGCTATCATTTCTTTGCTTGTCAACTAACCCAAGATAGCGAGCGGCGTCGGTATAATAATTTGTTTGCCTTTCGTCAAATGCGTAATTAATTGTAATATTATCTTTTGTCATAGGGTGTTCGTTTAATAATTCGCATAGATTTATTACTCGTTCAAAACTGTCTGCTTGTGGAAATGATATTTCAGGCTCATCAATTATCAGTACACTGTCAAGTAATTGATTAATTTCCTCAGATGTAATAGTCAAATCTTCCTCCACAGAATAATTTTTCTGTTTGACAAGTGTTAATGAACTATACTCCATTGGATCAGAAAATTGATATTCATATAAATGAAATATGCCATTGGAATACACAAGGAAAATTGGTTTGACATCTTTGTTTACACGATCTTTCCACGTCCTGAAAGGGTAGTAGAGCTGTCTTACAAGAAAATCTTTCGACAAATCTCGCTTTGCCTCAATTAGTGCAAGCTTTTGTAATCCCTCATATCCTGCATCTATCTCTATTTGAGAATTATGTACTTCAATGTTTCTTTTGTCATTGCATAGAACATCTTTGATCTCAAAATTGAAGTTACCAGATCCCATTCTGCCACTTACAGTTGGAACAAGTTGCTCATCTTCTAGAAAGTCTGCTATTATGCCCGACACATAAGCACAATTTAAAGCAACTGCTTCACTGGTGATAGAGTCTACATCTAAACTTTGAATGTAGTATGGTAAGCTTATTCTTGTTACTTCGGGTGACATAGGCTCGAATTTATGATACGCATCAAAATGAGAAATGATATAATCACCACGAGTAATAGGAAGTATGGAGAGCTTATTTTGTTTGAATAATTTAGGCAAATTGATAATGTGATCAAATTTTGCCATTAACCGTGGCTCACGAAACTCTTTAATTTGTGTAGCAGATATTTGAAAACACCCTTCTTGTTCTATTTGATGTAGAATATCGTATTTTTCAAATAATAAATGCCATGCTGCGTCATTCCTGGTTTCGTGTTCAAGTTTATCTGTGTCATTCATAGTTTGTTATTATTACCTCGTCAACATCTCCACGTTTGCTTGCAACTGAGTTGATTGCCCTTTTGGCTTGTACAGTTGTTATATGATAATCAGAATATTGTTCTCTTATAAATTCAGTTGAAGAATTTGACAACATGAATTTTACACCACGTTCATTAAGCATATCACAGCACTCACGAAGTTTAATCTGCTGTTCTCTGCTAAAACCGCCTTTTGAATAACCAGTAAAGCTAGAGGTATCTGATATTGGATCATATGGCGGATCAAGATATACGAACGTTCCTCTCCGTACTTGTTCAAGTGATAATGCAAAATCGTTTGAACTGAATGTTATCTCAGCAGAGTTAAAATAATTACTTACGGCTTTCAAAACAGGAGCATTAACGATATTTGGATTTTTGTATTTTCCAAAAGGACTATTAAATTCTCCTGCATTGTTTACACGATATAAACCATTATAACAAGTTTTATTGAGAAAAATAACCCTTGCCGCTTTTTCGATGTCACTAAGCCTATCGTATTTTGATTTATCACGATCAATATTACGAAGCTCATAGTAGAAACTTTCCTCATTCGGATAGGTTTCAAGTATTTCGATAAGAGCGTCAACATCATCTCTTATAACAGTATATACATGAATGAGATCGATGTTAATGTCGTTGACTATTGCTTTTTTAGGCTGCAGATCAAACAAAACAGCACCGCCACCAACAAAAGGCTCACAATACGAGGTTATCCTTTTAGGTAGCATGAGCTTTATAGAGGGCAACAGCTGCCTTTTTCCTCCCACCCATTTGAGAACAGGAGAAACAAGTTTATTTTTGGACATTAAAATCACTCCGTTTTTGTGTCACTAGACAGTGTGTCATTGTGACACACCAAGGATTTTTATTTTATACAAATTCAATTTTAAGTTTTTTATCCATAGCAGCGGCAAGCCTTTGAAGTGTTTTTATAGACGGGTTTGCATTTCCATTTTCAATTTTGCTTATATCACCTTGTGCAATACCTGAAAGGTGGGCAAGTTGCTGCTGAGTTATACCTTTCTTTTTACGGACGTCAATTAACGCTTGAACTACTGCAAATTCAGGCTCTATAGAATTGTATTCTGCCTTAAGCTCAGGAACAGTTAGTTGTGCATTAAGAAAATCATTGAAATTTGTCATATTATTCTTCTTTCGATATTGAATATATCCTATAATTATCATATCACATTGCACGTATTTTGTCAACACGTATTAAAAACTAAGTCGCTTATCTAATGTGTCACCGTGACACATTGACATCTTTCATATACTCATCGATCGTTTCAGCGACTTTCAGCTTTTCACGATATGTAAGGTGCGTGTATATATCGCTGGTGACAGCTATGCTGCTGTGACCGAGCCAGACCGACACGGACTTTAGCTCAACGCCGTGCTGAACAAGCAGTGAGGCACAGGTATGGCGAAGATCGTGGAAACGGCAGTGAAAATTCATTTCTGCCATTATCCTGCCGAAACCAACAGACAGATCGTCGGGCTTGACGATCAGCCCCATATCGTCAACGCATATGTATTTAAGATATTCTCGTGAATACTTGTCACGATGAGCCGTGTAATTATCGCGCTGCCTGCGTCTAAGCTCCTTGAGGTATCTGAGCACGCCTGAGGGGAGAGGCAAGGTTCTGCGACTTGCTCTGGTTTTAGGAACGTCTGAAAACACCAAAGTTATCTTGTGATCTTTAATGCATTTGACTATAGTATGCTGTATGCACATAGTCTGCGTTTCAAAGTTTATGTCTGACCAACGCAGCCCCAGAACCTCGCTGCGTCTGAGTCCCATAGTTCCTGCCAGAAACACAGGCGTATAGAGGTCAGTGTTTTTGACCTTGTTAAGAATTATCTCAAATTGATCTGTGCTTATGAAATTTCCACAGTAACGGTCAGTGCAGGGAAGTTCCGCAAGCAAGGCTGCATTGTGGTCTGTCAAACTGTTCTTGACCGCATATCTAAGTGCCATTTTGATGTTCGAGTGATGTTTGCGTATCGTTAAGCCCGATAGACCGGCGTTGTATTTGACTAGATAATATTCCTCAAGCACACCGGGCGTGATCTCTGAAAGCATTGTGCCTTTGCTGCGAAAGTATGGCACGATGTGCACATACACTTGGGAACGATATGCCTCATAGGTGTTGATTTTTACCGCCATCTTTCGGCTTTTGAGCCATTGCTCGATCAGATCTGCAAATAGAATATCATTTGCCTTTTTCTCAGAAATCTCGTCCTTGAGCTGCTGATTTTCCGCAGCAAGCTTTACCACAAGCCTTTCAAGCTCTTCCTTTTCGCTGATTAATTCTTCAATAGTTGTCATAATGATCCCCTTTGTTTTTAGAATATATAATATATTACAACAAAAGCAGAGATTTTTACAGCAGCAAAGCAATATCTGTCTGAAAAAGAAGGCGAAATTTGATAAAAAGCGTGCATATTCTAAAAAAAATAATTCAAGTATAGATACAGAAACATCAAATATCTGTTTTCAGACAGATAATCAAGAATGGGTCAGTTATAGACAGTTCATTTTACCCACTACCCCTTTTTAAGAAAAAAATCTCCGAAAGCCGCATTTTTTTCTTAAAACCTATTGACAAATCCGATTTTTTGTTATACAATGAACTTGTGTTTTTAATGGGTGTGTTCATTGTAAAGCAATGAATGCTCTGCCTCCTGCTCGAGCGGCGGGAGGCTTTTTTTATTCTGCTGTGATGAACATATATGCAGACAGTATATGTGTTGTCTGTAAAATCACCTGCACGAGTTCTGATTTTCTTCTTACGAATGAATTTGCCTTTTACAAGCTTTTCTATCGTCCTGAGAACGTCCTGACGGCTCATGCCAAGAAGCTTAGATAGATCATTATAGCTTTGGAAAAAACTCTTGTGCGAGCTGTCAGCCAGCTTACAGCACACTGCATAAACTCTGAATTCATTTCCATTCAATCTGCTCATAAGCTTTTTATCCATGGTGAAATATTTAGAAGCTGTAGATACGGCATCAATAGTGTATGTATATGTTCCGAGCTTGCCGGGTGTAGTCATTTGACGTTTCTGTGATTTTATGAAACCGCATTTGCTGAGAGAACGGACTGTACGCTTTACCGTTGACAACGAACAACCGCATAGTGACATAAGGGTTGACTGCTTGACTGTGATCTCATAGCCAAGCAGATTTCTTTTTGTATTCTTGTGGATAAGACTATAGAATACACAGGCAAGCTTCAAGTCTGCTGCCTGTGTAAAACGTGTAACAAAGCTGTTAGGTATTCGCATTTTTCAATTCCTCATTATTAATGTATTGTTCCAGTGCCGCCCATTCATCGGCAACAAAATTGCTGCGTATATCAGGACGTTTCTGTATTTTCTTTATGTAGCCCCTTGCAGCGGCATAGTTCTGATCTGAAAGAAATCCTCCAAGCTCGCTGCCTACAAGTCCGTTGATCTTATATAGCAGGGCAGTGATATCGACATACGGACCATCGTCCGGGTATTCTCCCGGAAAATAGAGCTCGTCCTGATCGGTGTAATCACCATCGTCTTCGTCTGAGCCGCTTGTTCCATATGCCTCTGCAAAGATCTTTCGTGCCTCGTTTGCACGAAACTCATTGAGCTTTTGTACCTGTTGCTGATATTCTATGACTTGCCGTTGAGCCGCACCGGCATTTTTCTCAAGTTCAAGTGCAGCCTTATACATACTTTCGGACACAGTGCTGCCGTCTGACTTTATTTGGTCTATCTTGCCTAGCTGCATATAGTAGTCATTCATAGCACGTTCAGCAGTCTTTTTGAGGCTGTCTAATCTGTATTGATAACCTATTACGCCCAGACTGTCCCAAAGCTCGTCATATGGATACATTGCTGCGGAAAGGTCAATGTTGCGAGATTTTATCGGCAGCTCGTCTATAGGTATGCGTGGCATTTTGTTAGGTAGCAGATGATATGGCGTAATATTGGTCTTTATTGGTTCACATCGCATTTTTTTGACAATAGCAGTGCCGAACGGCAGCTTTGAGAGCTGTGTTGTATCGAGCAGCGCCTTGCTGTCAACTCGTTCACCTTGGTGATCTAAAAATCCATACAGGCTTCCGCTGAAGGTCAAATAGTTTACTGTTTCATTTCCTATCATTTCAGAAAATGCTTTGTTTGTATTACCATTAAGAGATAATATGTATATCTGAATGTTACAGCCGCCTTTGATGCCTTCTTCTTCTTTTTCATATTTCTTAAGCTGTCCGTAGTCCTGAAGAAATAGATTGAAAAGAATGTTAGCTCCGGGTGAGGCATTCATCTTACTGCTGAGGTCAGGCAGCTTAGTCATTTGTCCAAATTCGTCATACATATACTCTATTTTCCTTGGCAGCTTTCCTCCCGGATACTTTCTTGCCTGTTTTGCGAGGTACAAAAATGACTGATCTGCGAACATCGAGGCGATAACGTATCGTGATTTTTCCTCATATGGAACGAGCATATATATTATGCAAGGCTGATCTTCATTGATAAGGTCAGCAAAGTTTATTTCATTTTTAGATGTCAGCTTTTGAACGCCCATATCCGTCATGAATATCTCAAGGTCTGCGGAGAGAACAGTGTATATTGAAGAACGTGTATCACCCTGGGAGAACTTTGACGTAGAGTAAGATGTTCTTGCAAGACAGCCCACCGGCAGTGCGTTGAAAAGTTCATCAAGTGCGTTGACTTCTTTCTTGTTACCGCTTTCGTCCTCGATAACAGTATTGTAAACTCCAAATTCGGTAAAGAATGTTGTGATACTGAACATATTAACGCAGGACATATCATTTTTCTCGTAGCCTTTATCTAAGAAATAGTATATAAGGGCACTGAGCAGCGACCTTGCGGAGTCTGTCCATATAGCCTCGCTCTGGGTATCGTCTGTAAGGCAGTGAGCGAATGAGCTGACGAGCTTTGAAGTCTGCGACAAGTCATTGTTGCCGTGTTTAGCTGTGAGGTACTCGTCAATAATAAGCTGAAGAGGGTTCCAACAGTCCGAACGGTCAGTATCGATAAGGTTAAGAGTAACTATCTTGTAGCCGTTTCTGGCAAATTCCTTATAGGTCAGTTCAAGCAGCTCGCCTTTCATATCATTAACGATAACAGAGGGCTTTTCTTTTGCATTCGCCATAAGCCTCAGGCTTGGCAGCACGTAGCATTCACCCTTGCCGGAACGTGGAGCACCTACGGTCATTGTGTTGTATGTGCCCGGTTCGATGTAGTAGACGCCGTTGCTTTCTCCTATGAGCATTCCTGCCTTTTCTGCTGAAGTGATGTTATCCATAGGCACTGCCAGAAAATGATCTAACAGTTCGTTGTCCTCCATAAACTTGTTGTCACCCTTAACGTTCTTGCTGTCATTTTTCATTCGGTAGAGTGTATGCAGTTTTACCGTTATTCCCAGACCAACTATAAGAGAAAGAATTATCTCAAAAATGAACATCATAAATCCGGGTGGAACAATGATATTCCACGGCATAAAGTGCGTTCTTGAATAATCTGCACTGCCATTGACGGCGCTTATACTTCTCAATGACTTTATAACATAGATGAAAATGCTGTTAATGATAATGTAGACTACCGATGTTGCAATGGCAAACTGCTTTACTCTGATGTTTCTGCGGTCTTTGTCTTTTTCAATAGGTGTTTTGTTTACTGCATTAAGAACACGCATAGCCTGATCATAGATCCAGCCGAACACACATAGTATTTTTGCTATAGCAGCATTGAGTATACGTTTTATTTTGTCTATATACATATAATTTCCTCCTGTCAAACGCTGCGGCTTTTTTCCTTGGCTTTCGCCATTTCCTGCTCGATCTCAAATTCTCGCATAAGACGTGCTGTCTTTGCCTCCTCTGATTTTAATGCTTTACGCAGCATATTTGATGATTTATGAAGAAGTGTCCTCTGAACCTGCATACAGCCTGCCAGTCTGAATTCAAATGGTATATCTGTTTTTTTGCCGCTTATTATCTTTTTAGCAATGTCATTGCCTGAGCGTGCTGACTTTCTCAGCCATTGAAATGCAGCCTTGTTCTGACCGTCACGGAGCAGCATTAATCCGTATGCGAGCTGACCGCTGTCATTGCCGTTTAAAGCACATCTGCGGAAGCAATCCTCAGCCATTTTGTGCTTGTTTTCAGACAGATACACTTTGCCAAGTATATACTGGGCATTTGGATCGTTGTATTCAAACGCAGAACGCTTAAGGTATTCTTTAGCTTTTGTATTATTGAATGAGCTATAATATTTGCCCAGAGTGTATATCGCAGGCTCAAAGTCTTTATCTGCGGCTGATGAAAGATAGCGTATCCCTTTTGAAACTTCTGTTGTTTTTTTGCTGTCAAGAAGAATTTTTCCTGCAGCATACATTCCAGGTATGCTATCTTTGTCAGCGGCATTCGTGAAATACTGCAATGCTTTTCGTCTGTTATTTTCAGACAGATACAGCTTGCCGAGGCGATAAGCTGCTATACCCATAGTATCGTCTTTGTGATCGGCAGCTTGAAGAAGGTATTTCTCAGCCTTTTGAAGATCTTTTTTGCTGTCGCTCTGATAGAGCTTACCGAGCATATATTGTGCTTTATAGTTATTGGAGTCCGCCGAGAGCAGCAGATATTTTTCAGCACATTCAAGGTCTATATCCGTTCCATTGCCATTCAGATACATCATACCTATCTTGTAGCTGATATTATCGTCATGGTTTTTAGTGAATACTTTCTCTAAACCTTTTAAAGCTTCAGCGTAAAAATTATGCGCACTTGATAGGTCTTTTTCTACTCCTTGTCCCAGTTCATAAGCTTGTCCTACGGCATAACTTGCGAACGGCATTCCGCCTTTGCTGCTTAGTGAGCGCATATAATAGTCAAATGCTTTGGCATAGTCTGTTTCAACACCAGAGCCGTATTTGTATATGTTTCCAAGAGCATTATAAGCATATTTGTTTTCAGACAGCTTATAATGCTCTATGGCTGAGTTATAGTCTTGAGTAACGCCAAGCCCATATTCATACATTTTACCTATGCGATAGTTGAGATAGGACTTTGTCCAATTATCACGTTTGTCATCACTCATGCTTACTATGGACAGCAGCTTGTGAAAATCTTCAAAGGCTTTGCTGTAATATTGCTGACTTAGTGTATCGCCGTCATTGGATTTTAGCATTTGGCTGTCATAAAGCTTGCCTATGTCATATGTTGCGATAATATTTCCGCTTTTGCTTTCTATTGAGAGTATTTCAAAAGCTTTTTCGGGGTCTTTCTTTATGACTGCTGATTTGTTCTGTTCATTTCCGTACATATAGTCGAGGGCAAGCTTATAGTTCTTGCTCCAATCTATGCGTAGATGTTCCACTGCCTGATCGCTTTTATCATTTTCAGACAGATACGCTTCGGGCTCTTGCGGAAAAATATCCGTGCTGTAGTCAGGAGCATTTGGTTCATACAACTCATCATAATTTCTTGAAGATAGGTACATTTCCAAATCATCAGGGATATCTTCTAAAGAGTCATAAGTCATAGCATCCTCTAAATCATCTTTTTTATTTTCAGACAGATACACTTTTGATTTCTGCGAGGAAATACTGTTGTTGTAGTCAGGCTCATTTTTCTCAGAAAAGCCTTCGCTTTCTTTTTCAGACAGATACGTTTTCGTTTTTGGAAAGTAAGAAGTATTATCAAGAGCTATATGGGATTGCAGATCCTCAGGTGGTTCAAAATTGACATTCTTTGTGTTGTAGTATTCACGGCAGATAGAAAGAAATGAGTTTCCTACTCTGGAGTAAAACCCTGACGGATCGTGAAGCTGATGTTCTTTATACTCAGCCCACCTTGAATTTTGTCCGTATCTGTTTCGGAACATTGCTTGTGTGCTGTCGAGCTTATGAAGATATGTGTCAAACATTATTTGTAATGTTTGATTTTCTGATATGACAGACCTGATACAACTGTCAATCTCGTTTTTTGTCACATCATTTTGTTTGGCATACCACCACTGCTTGCCGCTGTTTTTTAGGTCATCAGGAAGCTTGTCGATAAGTGCGTTTATTTTTTGAATACTGCTTGCAAACTCGGACTTGATATGAGGTGCAAGCACGTTTCTTTGAAATTCAGTAAGGTTAGCAGCGGCGGCACTTTTGTCAATGAAGTGCGTCATTTCAGTTTTCAAAGCGTTGAAAGCTTTCTGCTCGATATCGTCTTGACCTTTGTTTTTGTATGTAATGCGTCTATCCTCAAGTCGGTGATATTCAAGAAGCTGATAATGGATATGTACATTACCTGTATTGACGTGAATGCTGCCGACCCAGTAGCAGTTACTTGCATCCAGCTTTTCTGATTTGTCTATCATTTTGTTAATGCCTTTTCGTGCGGCTTCAATAAGTGCCTGGCGGTTGAGCTGATTGCCGACTATGAAATTATTCTGCCGCAGATATGCGTTATCAAATGAGATAACTCCTGCATATTTCGGACAGCCCTCAGAGCGGCTGACAGCTTCAAGCTGACGTATCTTGTCTATATCGGCAGGAGTCAGACTATCTTGTGTGCTTGTGAAAGCACCTAATGAGCGTTCAGCTTTTATGTTTTGAGCCTGACTTTTCTCGTTTGGTACAAATTCTGAATATACATACTCCATTTCGTTGGCGTGTTTGTTCGGCTCAAAAGCTTCAGGGCGGAGCATATAGTCCAGAAAATCGAATATCTTGTTGCCACCGTCACCGCTTATTCGCCACTTGTATACGAATTTGCATTTGTGAAATATTCCTGGTGTCATTATTAGTCACTCTGTTCGTCTTGCAGGGAGTCTGCACCCTTATCAACTGAGCGCTGATGTACGATGCTCTTGTAGTTGTCATTTGATCGTGACATGACGTCATGCGGTTCGCTGTCACTCAGACGCTTGTCGGCTGAGTGGAATTCCTGCACTTCATAGAAGTGCAGGAGCGTATTAATTCCGTCACGCTCCTGATATATCATGCTGTTATTTTCTTTTGCGATCATTAGCAGCTTTTCAATATCATTTTCTATATTCGCCAAGCGATCAACGCTTGCTGTATGTTTTACTTTACTGTAAGTGCTGTCTATCAGAAATGCAAGACAATCACTGTAAGTTGAAAAGTCTTTTAGATTCTTTATCTCCACAAACTTTTGAAAATCCTGCTCGGAAAAAGAAAGCAGTTTATTGATAGGTTTGCTTTTCATTTTTTCATCCAACCTTTCCGTGTAGTTTGATTTTATTTTGTGATATCTAAGTTAGAGGTGTGGGTCAAGAGCATAAAGGCACGATATCGTGCCTGCTGGAAACCTCGGTAGAACCGAGGTTTCAGGTGGGGTACTGTGATATCATCAGGTCTTTTTCTATATACGATTTATATACGATTTTTTGTATATAATGGCAGTTTATATATTATTTATATATCACAACTCAAATTTTATATATGATTTATATACGAAAGCTCCTATTATTTACCGCTTTATATACGAATTAGATATTTTTCATGCTGTAATAATTTGTATATATTTCTATTGTGTAAACAAAACTGCCCTGTTTATGAATTTCCTTTGTCCGAAATTTCAAGCACCCTGAGAATTTCTTCATTTGTAATTGAGTTTTCTTCAGAATTTGTTATCGTTTCTGTAAGCAGATTTTCGATTTTTTCTGTTGTATTTATCATTTTTTGCGCTGCAATATACACATTATTTATAGTGGAATTTGCGCCCTCTGAAAGGCGGTCAAGCTCCTGATTTACTAACGCACGAACGATAGGCGGAAGAATATTTACAACAAAATCGTCATTGCTTTTCACAAAATCTGATATTAGTTTTGAAAGTAATGCGTTCCGTGATAAGTCCTCAGCTTTTGCTATATTGTCTATTTTATCTATCATATTCTCAGGGATATTGCGTATGATTATATCCATTTTTAATTATTCCCCTCGTAAATTCTGTTGTAATAATCATCTTCATTTCCAAATTCTTTAGCTATCGCTTTGCTGTTTGTTTTGCAAACAGCAGGCAGTATTTTCTGAATGGTAAAAAGGAAAAAGCCCTGCTCAGGTGTATCCTTATTCAGCTCGAACAATATCGGCTTTCTGCCCTCACGTTTAATACAGACAGCCGTATAACTTTTATCTGCAAAACGTATTTCTTCTATTTCACCATACGCAAAAGTGTGTGTACTTTTTTTGTCTTTATAGTATGTGATCTCCAGTTCATTTTCTGTAGCTTTTATGTGCAAAAAATGTTTAGGATACCGCACAAAAATTTTGCCTGTTATCATTGCGATACACACAAAAAGTGCTGTCAGAAAATAAAAAATCAGTTCTGCTTTTGCAAAAAATGCAGATAAAAAATACATCGCCAATGCACAAAAAGATGATATCATCACGGCATATTTAAGCTTTGTTAGCTGCTTTTTTAATACCTGAAATTCTTCATCTAATGAACCGTTATCTTCTCGTACCGGGTATTCAAAAAGAATATTCTCCAACGTTTTCACCTCACTTGTTCTGTGACGAAATGGTTATATCACTGCTGCATATCTTCACTGATTTGTCCGTAAAGGTCCTCAGTTCTCCCTTTACAACTACTACACAGCCTTTGTGCAAATGATTTTTTGCAAAGGAGATCGTGCTTGCCTCGTTGGCATATACAGTGAAAACATCATTAAATCCTTGCTCTCCTTTTTTGACATTTCTCGGTACGGCTATAAGAAATTCTATTGCATAGGCATTGATGATTTTTACTTCTGAAACCAAGAATCCTATGATTCTTATTTTATTTGACGAGTTGTTAAATAGCATTTTTATTACCTCTTTTCTATTCCTTGACGGTCACCATACAGCTTGCCTGCAAGCCCTTATCTTCTGTTACTGCGGATATGATAGCTTTGCCTTTTGCAACTGCTGTGACCCTTCCATTACTGTCGACTGTTGCTATGTCTGGACGGTTGCTTTCCCATTTTACGTTTTTATTTACGGCGTTATCGGGTTTGACTTCTGCACGAAGCTGAGTGTGCTCGCCTATCTTGATCTGAACGTCATTGTACTCAAATTCTGTTGTGAGTTTTATGGAATATACCCTTGCCTGTGTTGTGGTGGTTTCAGCTTGTGCAGGCTCATTATGTGTTGCTGCTGTGGTTTGCGGTGGTGCATATGCAGGCTCTTTATGTGTCGTGCCGGTGGTCTGCGGCGGCGCATATGCAGGCTCATTGCAATCCCTTGTTTCGGCAGGCTGCGTGTTCATTTCTGCTGTTGCAGGCTGTCGTTTCTCCGTGGTAGTCCTGCTCGTTTGAGATGCTTCGGCAGCCTTTTCACTCAGATCATGTGTGGTTGGTGCTGTAGCTTGTGTTGTCACTGCTACAGCTTGTTGGCTCGTGATTTTAGATGTTTCAGAGTTGTATAAACTGCTTGTTGTGTTCGCATTTGAGCTTTCCTCAGAGTACCCCGGAACTATTTTCACGGCGTGGGTCTGCATATCTTTTCTGTCTATAGTTACTCTAAGTGTGATAGTTTTCCCTTTTTCGGTGTGCGCCGGTATCTTCTCACCAAACTCGTCATATGCGTCATCATATTTTGTGTCAGGCATAGAAGTTTTAATAACCACACGCATTATTTTGAAATTCGACGGCGGATTTTTTACTGTGATCTTTCTTGAATAATCGTCATACTTATTGCCTGCTGTGAACTTATGATCTGTAAGGTCGTCGTCAAAATTTACAGCCGTAACCTCAGGATATGTAGCTCCAGTGTCAGACCCTGAAAGGCGGCACTTTATGACAAATTCGCATACATTGTCGTAATACGCTGCGTCTGTCACCTTGATATTATAGCCGTTAAGTGACATTGTTTTGTTATAGCCGTTGCTTTTGCTTTTGTATGTAAGTGAGGCTATCCAACTGTTGGATGTGAGAAACAAAACAGCCAGAACAGCAGTAACAATAGTGAATATCTTATATATCTTACTGCTCGCTTTTGGACTTACTACTTTCATTTTGTCGCCTCCGTTCCAGCTGCCTGAAGAAGTTCTTTTATAATATTATCAACCATTTGAATGATCACAGTGTCGATATATTGGCTTATGTGCTGTTCGATTTTTAGGTAAGAATATGTTTCTGCAAGAAAGCATTTTCTGAAATAATCAGCGTCCATTTTTCTCAGCATAAGACCGTATTCCTGCTTAGTGTGCTCATTATAATAATGAGAAAAGCAGTTGTGTATGATCTCGATCCTGTCCTGAGCATTGCCCATATACAATAGCTGTCTTGCTCCGACTATTCTTCTGCAATGGAGCTTATCTCTGTCCGAGTCCAACGACAAAAGCATTTGTCCCGGTTCAAATGCTGTGCTTTCTCTGAGCTCTGCATATGAAAAACGAGGAAAGGCTTGATGAAGAATTTCAATGCTTTCCGGCGATTGTTTGAGTATCATTTTGTACTGGACAAGTGAGAAAATAACCTTGATTGAGCCAGCTGCCGCAAGATTTCCGTCTGGGATAAAGTCAAGTATCGACTGCGTTGCGAACCATAGCCCTGCAAAATATTTTCGTGTACGGCGACATAGTTTTTCTATAAACTCCGTTACCTGAGGGTATTTTACGGAAATGAAACGGTGTGCTTCATCAATAAGGCACACAACGTTTCGCATATCCCATGGATTGATAACGTTTTGATTATATCCTATGTTTTTGCATATGGTAGCCCACATTATAGTGAGTATGTTGAACAACTGTGCGTTATAAACATTGTCAGCCATTTCACTGATGCTCTTAACATCGAAGATGATAAGATCGTTGCTTTTTACATCAATGTTCGTTACTCCGTCAAACATACCGGCGTATGCACCCTTGCCACAAAGCTGCTTTATGTATACTTGTATATTACAGTATGCGTCATATTTTCTTTTAGGCAGTGAATCCGTTTGTGACAGCTTTTCAGTGACTTTGTTGTTCACATCGGTAAAGCAGGGAAACTTATCAGGCTCAAAAAGTGTTATATCTGTTTCGGGGAAAATGCCCTTGTCAGATAGACATTCTGTCACAAGATCCATGAAGATTTCCATAGTATACATATCTATTTCAGGTATATACATAGACATAAATGTGCGTATTCGTGACATCTCTGTGGCAAAATTCTCTCTTGCCTCGTCCTCAGGTGAGATTTCATCATCAACTCTTGCATCGACTACCTTGCATATTTGAAGGGGATTTATTTTTGAGCTGCTGTTGATTTTTATTGTCTGTCCGCCGTAAACTTTAGCCATAGGCTGATATTCACTTTCGATATCGAGTACCATTACTTTATTGCCCAAAAGCAGCTGATCCTCAAGCATTGATTTGAAAGTAACTGATTTTCCGCCGCCCTTCAGACCAAACGCAAGCAGATCGAATGAGTTACGGGTCTTTGTCCTTTTAAACGTGTTTAGAATATTCAAACCGCCTGTTTCCGTGAATCCAAAGAAAAGTCCTGTATCATCGATATGTGACTGATAATAGAAAGGAAACTGCCTTGACAGTGTATCAAAAACAGGAAACGGTGTCTGAATAGTGTTGCTTTTATCATCGATAACAGAAAGAAACTCATGCTGTGTGGTATTTGTCGGTATATACGCAGACAGACCACTGAGCTGCAGCTCATGGATTAGCTCTTTTGAACGCTTGCTCAAGGAGCTAAGTGAGGCGTCTTTCAGAATGTACCTGAGCGTAACATAATATATCTGCTCATTGCCGTTTTTTATGTTCTGATAAATGATCTCAAGCTTTTGATACTCGGTATTTGTATCTATCTTATCGGCAGCATCTTGAATAATTCCTCCTCGTGACTCTAACTCACGCAGGGATGCACTTATCTCATCTATGACTTTATCCTTTTCAGATATGCTTATATCCCATACTATGGTATCATCAGATTGTATTACCATTTGAGCCAGCTTGAGGTCATCGATTTCCGCTGCATAATCATAAACAACTATCGTCTGTGCATATACATCATTTACTTTGTAGTAATTAGGTCGAAAAGTTATCTTCTCAGGTAAAATGATCTCATTCAGGCTGCCTTTTTCAGATAGCTGCTGATTTTCTGTATTCAGACAGATAATCTTGTTAAGCGTGACGATTATTTCATCATCGGAACACCACGATACGTCTATATCTCGCATATGGCTGATAAAACGTTGTGCACCGTTATAGATTTTCTTCTCGTCATCGGAGTATATGAAAAGATACGCCATCCTGTCAAAATGGCTGCTCTCAAAGCTGTCAAACAGCTCGTACTGTTCGTTGAGCAGATATTCGGAATATCTGTTTATGCTTTGCTGACTTTTGTATTTTATAAAAGCTTTTTGGTTAGCAAGATATGGCGTTTTTGATGTGAAAACATACTTGTGACCTGTGCCTATGGATAATGTTGCTTTCGCAAAATTATTGAAAACAGTGTTGCGGTCATAGTCATTAAGGTCAAATATATCCATTCCCGATACCGCAAGCACGCCCATTTTGAGCGGCTTGCCTTTTACTTTCAGCTCGACTATTCCGTTATGTATGCTTTCAAATGACAGACGTGACATTATGCTTGACGGATCATCTTTCAGCTTTTTGGTCTTTTTTTCTCTCGCAAAGCCTTTGGAAGTTTCGATTTTACTTTTCAATGTCGATGACTTCTTTTTCATTATTTTGTTCTCCTTCCTTGTGCTTATGCAGCGTTTTATTTGTCATAAGATAGCTGAGCCACTCAAGCCAAGCCTCTGCAAAGCATTTGCAGGGGTCAGAGGGGCTTTTGCCGCTCATAATAATAAACACTGCGCCACAGAATATGATAAAAGGAATGCCAAGCTTAGAGCTGACCAACATTCCCGATAACTGCGAGGCTACCAAAAGAGTAACTATAAAGCCAACTATTTTGGTAAGGTTTATGTGTCTAAATATACGCTGCTCCGTTTTAGTTTTTTTCGGTACTACTCCCATAGCTTAGTTTTCTCCTTCCTTATTGAAGCCGCTGCCGCTGTTATTATTCGGCTCACTGCTGTTGCTGCTGTTTGTCGGTTTTGGAGCGTCAGAGCTGCTGCCGCCGTTTCCTGCACTGGCGTTATTGCTGCTTGCAGGATTTGGAATATTAAAACCGCTGCCGCTCTTGCTTGCGGCATTGTTGCTATTTTCACCTGATGGTGTTGGGGCGTCAAAGCCACTGCCACGGGCAGGCTGAGATGTGCCGTTATTATTGCTGTTATTGTTGCTGTTTCCATTGTTGTTATCGGCTCTTGCGTCAGTTCCATTTGTGCCGTCTTTGCCTGCTGCGCCTTGCGCACCTCTGTCGCCTTTAGCTCCATTCATGCCGTTAGTGCCATTTAAGCCGTCCTTTCCGTCAGCACCCTTTGAAGCGCTGCCTGCGCCGCCTGATGAAAAGCCCTCTCCTACAGACTCTTTTACGTTATTGGCAATGTTGTCTTTTGCATTTGAGAATGTATCTTTTATTGAGCTTGGATTTGTTGCTGCATAAGCTGCCTTTGCTCCTGCGTCAGTGTGTCCGAAAGCACCTCCGACCGCTCCTGCAACAGTACCTGCCGACGCACCGCCTATGGCTTTTCCTATCTTTCCGGGTACAGTTGAGCCTCCTTGTACGCCACCGTAAATTCCTCCTGCAAAGCCTTTGGCTGCACCAACAGCACTGCTTGCGGTATGCTTTGCAACACTTCCAGCACCGTGGATAACTGTGCTGCCTGCACGAGCAAGTCCCATTGTGGCATAACTGCCCATTTGCATTGATTGATTTATTGCCATCATTGTGGCTGCACCTGATTTAACTCCTGCGTCAATGCCAAACAGCTTTGTCAACACCTCTGGACCGTCTATAACAAACTTTGCGCCTGCTATTATAACTATGAGCATTACCGCAAAATTGCTGCCGTATTCCGAACCTTTTATGCCCCATATAACGGCTATGTATATTCTTAAAAGAATTACAACTATCATAAGAATTATGTTTGAAAGCAGCATATTCTGGATAGCTTTTTTAGCTCTGCCTGAGCCGTTAAGGTCTGTTGCTATGATAAAGGGTGTAATGAGCTGTGCAAACATTATTTCAAATAGCGTAGTTGCTATTTTTATTCCGCTGAAAATAAGGCAGATAGCCACTGCAAGCATAAGCACAAAGGTTGACCAGAAGTCGATATGATAATAATATAAACAGTCAACCGTGTAGCCGCTGGTTATATTTCTGCGTATGATCTGCTCTACCGAATTAAGATCATCATAATCTTCCTCGTCAAAAAGAGGAAAAGATTGATATTCTGCATTTACTGGTTCTGCATCTTTGGCGGTATTTGTATTTGCCGCTATGTTAAGCTCCCTTATAACATCATCTTTGATAATGTCAAGTGCTTCCTCAACAGTATGTGCGTTTGCTCCTACCTCCTGCGTTTTGCCTGCGGCAGCTACAGCAGGGTGGTTTGCTATAAGGTCACGAAGATATGTATTATAGTTAATGACATTTGTTATCCTGCTGCCGTCTGGATAATGCAGATCTCCAAGTGTAGCACCATAAGGACAAGCGTCACCAATAGAAGCTGACAAAAATGTTTCATAATCTTTTTCAGACAGAACGCTTCCGTATATTGAGCCTGATGTGCTGTATACAGAACAGTATACCTGCATATTTGCACCATAATCTGCACTGAGTATAAGCTCTCCATTTGCATTCTTTAGAACATTATATTCATTTTCAAGTCCTAAAAGGGACATCATATTCTCTGTGGTTAGACTATTGTACTTTTTCTGCTTAGGATATACGTCATGTATATCTGTAAGATAACGGGTAGTCCAAGGCTTGCTATCGTCAGGCTCAATTCCACCTGTTATCTGAATGTCCTTTACATTTCCTGAACTGCCCACAGTATCGAGGTAAGTCATCATCTTCTTATTATCAACGCTGTTTTCAACGTCATATATTCCCGACGCCAGAAGATCCTTGCCCAATGTTCCGACAGTGACTGTGCCGTCTTTGTCGACCGTTGTCTGTTCAGATTGATCATTGATCTTTATGTTCTGCGCTGTTGTTATACCCTTGCTGCGAAGTGAGTTGCAAGAAGATATGAACGCCGGAAATGCTACAAGCAGTATAGTTGAGACCAAAATACTCATCAAAAAA
>ULPO01038416.1_pt1 | contig 29427 bp, 20 predicted proteins | sample 1953611 | NCBI WGS metagenome assembly ULPO01 (sample SAMEA4835632, study PRJEB28245) | human gut metagenome | biome: gut microbiome; material: fecal sample | place: Denmark | collected 2008 | reverse complement strand
AAATAAGGAAAGTTGAGATTTTAGTTATACAAATTTGAATTTATGAATGATCTGGAATCAATCATTTTAAATGTACCAGATGACAAAGGTATTGGATATTTTTATTGGGAACCAGAATGGATACCTGTAGAAGGCGGAACATATGCTACATCTGCAGGGGTTGCGTATAAAAATGATACCGTAACGCCAAGTAATACATGGGATAACATGACGTTGTTTAATTTTCAGGGAAATGCATTAGATTCTATTAAGGTGCTTAATAAACCGTGTGAAAATTTATTGACAAATATCAGTTTTGAACAGAATGGGATAACTACTTCACCGAGTGGATGGAATGTATGGACAAGTGATTCGTCAGATGAAAATACTGTAAGAACAGAATATGGTGATGCATATGATGGAGATTACAAATTAACATTTTGGGATGATAAAGAGTATTCGTGTTCTGTATATAAAACGTATACAAATATTCCGAATGGAACATATAAATTCTCAATTTGGGCAAAGACAAATGGGAAACAGAATGTTTTACAACTTTATGCAAAAAATTATGGAGGAAGTGAGCTTGATACCACGATTGAAACAAGTGACATTAATTGGAATATTTTTAGTATAGACAAGATTGTTGTTACAAATCATACGTTGGAGATCGGGGTTTATTCTGTAGCAGGAGCAAATGACTGGTGTAACCTTGACTTGGCAATGTTAAGAAAAATTGATTAATTATATTTAAAATTTTTAAGGGGATGGTTTTGATCGTCCCCTTAATTTTTGAATTGTTCTTTGACTGGTGGAATCTTATGAAAAAGAAAATATGGAATAGGTGCAGAAAAAATGGTAGACTATAAAAAAGAGTTTTTGTAGGGGTGTAATAAATGTTAACGGATATGATGAAAGACGAATTGGTAAAAGGGTTACTTAATCTGTTTCATGAAAATTTATCAATGATTATTTTGTATGGATCTGTTGCAAGAAATGAAGCTACATCAGAAAGTGATATAGATATAGCAATCATCACTAAAAATGATATGAATGAAGAAATAAGAAATAAATTTATTTGCTGGTCAGCAGAGATGGATATACGTTATGATAAGATTTTTTCTATCATTGATATTAAAGAAGAAAATATGAAAAAGTGGGGGGAAGTGCTTCCATTTTATAAGAATGTACAAAAAGAGGGGGTTATTCTTTGGAAGGCAGCTTAAAAGAACTTGCACGATATTAGCACCTGTAGAGCAGAACATAATCTGTTTTACAGGTGCTTTTTTCAATTAATAAGGAACTTGTACTTTCGCCTCTTGTGAAAATGTCTAATTAAAAGACTAAAAAAAGACTAAAAAACTTTAAATTAAGTAATACTTCACAAACATTTAATTTTATATTAACTAAATATTGACTTAAAATTACTTTATGATATACTGAATTTATCAAATAAATAAAGCAATTGCACACTGGTTCCCATATTTTTACTGCACTCCCCAAGTATGCAGTACCCTCTCCCTGAAATATGGGAAGCAGCGTGCAATTGCTTTTTTATTAAGTGAAACCGGATAGATGGAGGGCACTGGAAGGTTTTTACAAGAAATGGAGAAGAAAGGAAAGGTAGAGCAAAAACATGAGAAGGGTAGGAAAACAGATTGTTGCCATCACGCTGGCAGCGGCAATGATGGGGTCACTGACACCGGAGGCATGCACATTTTTACAGAACGAGATTGTGTATGCGGCGGAGACAAATGAAGCGTCAGCACCAACAGTAACACGTACAGAACTGTACAAAAATGAGGGCGCAAAAACAACAAAAACCATTGATTTTTCAGAATTGAAAGAAGATGACTGGAATGGTGAAGGAAAAATTACTTTTGCATATGATGAATCCATCAATGGCTCGTTGGGAAATGTGAATGAAGAGTATGAATTAACTGCAAAGGTAACACTGGATGAAACATCCTATCAGTCGCTGGATGCAGATAAAGCGCATCTGAATATCCAGGGTGTAACAAAACTGGGATCAAAATGGGGATGGAACAACAGTACGGATTGCCAGTGGCTGCAGAAGGATTCTTTTATGAAAGTTGGGGAGAATTATTCAGCTGATCTGAAAGTAAAGTTTTCAGGAATAACACCGGATACATTGATGGATGTTGAATTCGTTCTTGTGGGAACCGGATTTAAGGGAACTGTGACATTTTCAAATGTAGTTCTCACAAATTTATCAAGCGATAAACAGGAACTGACCAAACAGGAGCCAACCGTTCTTTCTGATTTAAATGATGAATCCCAGGTAAATCTGTGGGCAGGTGAAACCGGATATCAGTATTTCCACGGTGGAACAAAAAATGCTGCTCCGGAACTTTCCTATGACGCAAATGGCGGAGACGGAAGATTAAAAGTAAGCCTGAATTATACAGCCAACTCCGGCGAATCATGGAGTGAGGCAAAAGTGAAATTCATACCGAAGACACCGGCTGATATCAGCAATTATAATCAGGTGAGTGTGGATTTGATTTATCCGGAAAGCAGTAATATTTCCAAGATAAAATTTTTATCTGGCAGCGGAATCAATAAAGATACCAGCATAGATTCGTCCGAGGCAACAGATGCAGGAAACGGATATAAGAAAGTTACAGTTACTTTAGGATTTTCTCCGTCTGCCACACCAATGGATGATCTGACAATCGGACTTATCGGAGCCAACAGTTCCTTTGCAGGGGATGTTTATCTGGATAATCTGATACTTTCCCAGAAGGATGCCAGTGGTGATTTTGTGACAATTACCGCAACACCGAATACAGACGGAACACAGGCAAAACCAGAAGCAACAGATAAAACCCTGACCATGACAGATCCGGATGCCAGCAATAGCGCAAAGGCATTGTATGCATATCTGCAGGGACTGACCGAAAGTGATCAGGTACTGTTTGGACATCAGAATGATGTGAGCCATTCCGTAGGAAACAACGATCTGGGAGATGTAAAAGATGTGACCGGTTCCGTCAGCGGTATTTTCGGCATTGACTCCCTGGCATTGTTTGGAAGCGAGGCTGGTGGTACGGATGCGGCATCGGCACTGCAGAATTCCATTGACTACAGCAAAAAGGCGGCCCAAAACGGTGCAATCGTTACCTTATCCACCCATATGCCGAATTTCACCAACGCAAAGATTAAAAAGAATGCAGATGGAACCTACGATTTCTATAACTGTGATTTTAATGAAGCAAAAGATTTATCCGGTGATTCGTTAAAGAAGATTTTGCCTGGTGGAGAGAAGAATGAGGTATTTAAGGCATATCTTGATACGATTGCAGTCTATGCCAATGCATTGGAACAAGAGAATATTCCGGTGATTTTCCGGCCATTCCATGAGGATACCGGCGGCTGGTTCTGGTGGGGCAGTGCAAACACCGCAGAAAGTTACAGGAGTCTGTATGCATATACCAGAGATTATCTGGAATCCCAAGGCGTGCACAATATGCTTTATGTGTATTCGCCAAACGGACCGCTGGAGACCGAGGCAGAGTATATGTCGCGGTATCCGGGAGATGCCTGTGTAGACATTCTGGCATTTGATTATTACAACGACTTTAATACTTATCCGGCAGAGAGTGATACTTCATTCTTTGATCATCTGGATCAGACCTGTCAGGTTGTATCATCACTTGCAAAACAGCATAACAAGCTGGCTGCGATTTCGGAGACCGGTGTACGTGTGATGAAAAAGGATGGAAGTGATAACGAAGGGCTTCTTGTAAAAAATAATCCGGTCAGTGAGGCAAAGTCGGGTGTGAACTGGTATCAGAAAGTGAATGATATCGCAAAGAAAAACGACATGCCATATTATATGGTATGGGCAAATTTCAGCGATACCAATTTCTATGTGCCGTATAAATACAGTGATACCATGGGACAGGAAATGATCAATGATTTCATTTCTTACTACAACAATGACGATTCAGTATTTGGAAACGGTACTAATTTCTATGGAAATATCGATAAGTACGCAGGAGTAAAGACGGATAATTACAAAGATGTCAGCGGATACATGGTAGCACCGTTTGATATGGATACGATTTTAAAGCCAACTGTGTTAAAGGCAAGTGTTTCCAATGCCGATGAGGTATCGTTTGTTGTAAAGGATACGGCAAAAGGCAAACAGTTGACATTGCCGGCTGCGAAAGGCTCCGATGGATTCTATACGGCGCAGCTGACACAGGAGGAAATGGATCAGATCGGAAAAACAGATGTAGCGGAAATCGCGCTGGTTGCAGATGGAAAGACATTGTCTGCGATCACAAATCTGAGTATCGGAAAAGAAAAGGACAAAGCTCCGGCAGGTGTGCTGGAAAATTTTGACTACTATGTCGGGAGTAATGGACTTCTGGATGCAGCTTACGGTGGAAATTCTGCCGCTGGATGCAGTTCGTCCTTTACGCTGGATCAGGAGCATAAGGCAGACGGTACATATGGTGCTGCATTTAGTTACAAATTAAAAACAACCGGTTCGGAAGTCTGGACGGGTCTGGTAAATGCAAGTCTGGGCAATACAGATTTTTCAGCCTATAATGCATTGAAATTCTGGACAAAACTTGATGGAAAAGGGCAGAAGGTTGTTGTACAGATCAAGGCAGGAGGAGAAGAGTATGAAGTATATCTGACCAATCTTGCGAAGACAGAAGATGCCTATGAAGTAACCGTTCCATTCTCAGCTTTTAAAGGGAAGACGGGTGGAAAACTTAGTGGGGATGCTTTAAAAGATGTGCAGGCATTCGGACTCTGGTGTAATTCCAACCCGGCAGGTTCCGCGGTAGATGTGGAATCGGTACTTTACTTTGATGCATTCAAAGGAACAACGATCAGTGATGCAGAAGCTGCAAAAGCAGATGCCGATGGCCTGATTGCGGTAAAACAGATCAGCCAGAGTGGAAATAATGGCGGAAATTCTTCCTCCGGCAGCAGCACCTCTGGTGGAAATTCCGGCAGCACAACAACACCGGATACAAAACCATCGGAAACCCGGAAAACGGACAAAACATTTGAGAATATTGCAAAAGATACAAATGCGACACTTACCGTTGAAAAGAACGATAAGGGAGAAGTGACAGATGCCCGGGCACAGCTGGACAAAACAGTAAAGAATGCTTCCGAGACAAAGAAGACTACAATTTCAGCAGATGTGGTTGCAAAATTAGTCAAAGAGGCAGGAACCAGCGACATCACGATTACCCAGACAACAAAGAACGCTTCCGGCAAAGTGATGAACAGCGTATCTGTCAATGCGAAGGATCTGCAGGCAGGCAAAAAGCTGACACTTGTAAAAGTTGATAAAAAGACAGGAGAAAAAGTCCTGATCAGCAGCAGAACTTATAAGGTTTCCAAAGACGGAACTGTGACAGCGGATACCAAAGATGCCGGTGATTATGTACTGCTGAATGAGAAGGATGCAAAAGCCCTGAGCAGTAAAATCTTAAAGAGTGTTGCATTAAAGGATACCAAGAAAACGGTTGCAAACGGAAAGAAGGCAAAAGTTACTTTTGATAAGAACCTGAACATGGAAAATGTAAAGAAGATCACTTATACATCTTCCAAAAAGCCGGTTGTAACAGTGAATAAAAATGGTACAATTGTCGCAAAGAAAGCTGGCAAAGCAGTTGTGAAAGTAAAAGTCACTTTAAAGAACGGAAAGACAAAGACTGTAAAGATGACGATCAAAGTGACAAAGTAAATTTACAGGAGTTTCGTCAAAATTTTAATAAGAAAAAGACGGTTTCGCAGGAAATCGTCTTTTTTCTTACCCATAATTGTAAAGAGAAGCGTGTGTGTTTTTTCGGGGAACTGATTGTAATTTCAGGAACCTTTGTTTATACTAAAATCGATAGAAAAGAGAATGAGAAGGAGAACATTTATTATGGCAGGAAAACACATTTCCATTCCGGCACTTTTAAAGATCGGTGCGGGTGCATTGGACAATCTGGGGATTTACTTAAAAGAGTTACAGTTACAGAAAGTAGTTGTATTATTTGGAAACGGTCTTGTAGAAATGTTTGGTTCTACCGTTATGGAAGCATTGCAGCAGGAGGACATTGATATTTTAGAATATCAGGAACTTGATACCGTGCGGTTGGAAGATCTGACCAGTCTTGCATTTTCCATGCCGGCGAAGACGCAGGCAGTCATCGGCATCGGTGGCGGAAAAGTGATTGATGGTGCGAAATATTGTGGATTTCTGCGAAATCTGCCGTTTATCAGCATCCCGACATCGGCATCGAGCGATGGCTTTTCAAGTGCCAGTGCTTCCCTTCTGGTGGAAGGACGGCGCAAGTCCGTTCCGGCAAAACTTGCATATGGGATTGTGGTGGATACAAAGATTATCCGCAGTGCACCGGAGAAATTTTTATATTCCGGAATCGGCGATATGGTATCAAAAATTACGGCACTGTATGACTGGATTTTTGAGGAAGAACATGGGTACGGAAAAGTCAACGATTTTGCTGTCATGATTGCAAAGAAAGCAGTCAACAGTTTTGTGCGCACACCGTTTACTTCGATACAGGATGATCTGTTTTTAAAGGAACTTCTGGATTCTCTTGCAATGAGCGGAATTGCAAATGAGATTGCGGGCAGCAGTGCGCCAACGAGCGGCAGCGAACATCTGATTTCCCATGCGCTGGACAAGATGCTTGAGCATCCGCAGCTTCATGGTATTCAGGTTGGCATTGCAACCTATCTGATGAGTGTTGTGCAGGATCATCGTTACCGGAGGGTAGACACGATTTTTACGCAGACGGGGTTCTGGGATTATGTAAAAACACTGGATCTTCGGCGGGAGGATTTTGAGAAAGCAGTTGATCTGGCACCGTCGATCAAACCGTTCCGCTATACGTATCTGCATGAGCAGCAATATAGGGATCGCGCGAAGGAACTCCTGCATACAGATGCGCGGCTGCAGGAAATCCTGAAATAGAGAGGAAAATAAATTACAGGATATACAATGATAAAAGTAGCAATATGTGATGATGATATACAATTTATTTATAAATTGGAACAAAGTATTTTTCGGTTTGCAGAAATGAAAAGAATAAAAGTGGATGTTGACGGTTATACAAGTGGAGCAGAATTTATTCAAAAACTGCAGCAAAGCGAAAGGTATGATTTGTTATTTTTGGATATTGAATTAGGGAACAGCTCGGGGATTATCGTTGGAAACTGGATTCGATCCCAGATCCAATATGAATCCATGCAGATTGTTTTTGTATCGGCAAAAGAAATGTATGCCATGCAGCTTTTTGATCTGCGTCCAATGAATTTCCTCGTGAAACCCATACAACAGGAACGAGTAGATTATATATTAGATGAATATGAAAGGCTGTATCAGTTTCAGCCACATATTATAGAAATTGGGAAAGGAAGAAATTCGATACGGATAGAAGAACATTCTGTTTTTTATTTGCAGAGCCTTGCCAGAAAAATTCAAGTGGTAACAGCAAATGATACATTATGTGTTTATGGAAAACTTTCGGAGGTTATTCCTGCGTTGAATCCGCATTTATTCTGCGTGGTACATAAATCTTATGTCATTAATCTGCGGTATGCAGAATCTTTTCAGAAAGACAGCGTACACATGATCAATGGGGATGACATTCCGGTCAGTCGGTCTATGAAAAATAACCTTGATCATGCAATTATGGAAAAGATGAGGTGTGGCGGGTGAATAACATAGAAAGAATATTTGAAGCGGTATGTAACATATTAAGTGTGTATGTAAGTTTTAAAGTGACGGATGTTTTTCTGGAAAAGAAAAGAAAACTGCCACGGATGGCAAATATTGTTTATGTGCTCGTATGGCTTATTAATACAGTTGTTGCATTTGGTTTTCGAAATGCCATGGGAACTACGGTGAGTATGGTACTGCTTCTCTGGGCGGCAGAAGGTATATTGTATGAAGGAAGTATACTGCAGAAAATAATGGCAGGTTGTTTTACAGTATTGCTGGGGCTTACCATTGAATTTATCATGTATTATTATCTGGGAGATTTTTCTTTGTTTTCCGAAGGGCGGGCAATGGGAACCATCACAGGGGCAATGGTCAATCTGCTCATAGCAATGGGAATAAGACAGGTGATATGTCGGCGAAGGGTTATGGAAACACAGAACTATTACTTTATGATTCTTGTATTAGCCGGAAATATTGTCTGGATATATGCTCTTGAGAGTGTATCCGGCGAAAATTCGCCAAAAACAGTATTATCACTGGCTATTATGATCGTTGTAGATCTTGGAATGTTCTATTTGTATGACCGTTTGGGAGAAGCTTATCAGGATAAAATGCAGCAACGGCTTTTAAAGGAACATATGATGGCCTATCAGGAGCAGATGCATATCATGCAGCAGAATCAGAAAAAGCTGGATTCTTTGCGGCATGACATGAAAAACCATATGTATCTTCTGCAGGCATATCTTAATGAAGGAAGGTATGATAAGGCACAGGGATATGTAAATAAAATGAGTGAGCATTTGCAGACGGAGCATAAGTATGTGAATACGGGGAATCTGGAACTGGATATGATTTTGAATCATAAACTGGCAAAAGCGGAGGCAATGTCCTGTCAGATTCAGTCGCAGATCGTGATTCCGTGCCAGTTGCCAGTGGATGGATATGACTGGAATGTTTTGTTTGGAAATCTGTTGGACAATGCAATTGAGGCAATGGAGCAGATAAAAGATCGTTTTTTGGAGATTCGGATACAATATGACAGGGGAATTCTGGGGATACAGGTGAAAAATACGTTTGATGGAAAAGTCAATAAACAGGGAGAACGTTTACTGACAAGGAAGAAACAACAGGCATTGCATGGAATCGGTATGCAGAATATTTCAGATGTTGTAGACAAATACGGGGGATGGAAATCTATAAATATCGATGAAAATATATTTGAGGTTCAGATTGTGTTATATCTTTGAAAAAATCCCATGGTGTATGCTATGGGATTTTTAATGCAGATTTTGACGAAAATCAAACCAATTTTAACATGCAGAAAGAATAATGGGAAAAATGAAGTATAGTATACACAAGAGGGGGGAAATAGCCATGAAAAATATTTTAAAAATAATGCTTATGATGATTACAATTTTTACGATAGCAGGTTCTGCTGTCTATGCCGCGGAAATACCGGTTTCAGATCAGGATCAGTTAATAACGAGCAGGGATTGGACAGAAATCAGTAATTTACAGGATGAAATGAAAAAAGAAGAGCCGGATGCAACCATCGATTATGACAAGGCATTAAAAGTATATGTGGATTGTAATCTTATAAAATTGCAGACGGCAGATACGAAAAAACTCACAAGTGCTCTGGAAAGTGCAAATTATGTATGGGTCATTCCTTTTAAAATGGAAAAGACATATGGAATGTTTACCGTAGCCAAAGGACTTCCATTGCGTGAAGAAGCAAAGTCTGTATTGACAAAAGCAGAACAGGAAGAAGTAAAAAATCATGCCGGAAAATGGATGATTACAGAGATAGCAGAACATACAGTGGAACCTTACTATGATATACTTCTGGAAAAACGAGAGGCATTATCGGACTGTACGAGAGTAGTACTGGTGGGAAGTCAACCGGGAATGAGACAGCCGGTTGCACTTGGGATGGATGATGAAACAGCACGTATCTGGATTTCGTTAGGGTACCAGTATCCGGTTATGGAGAAAATTCCGGAAACTCAAAATGTGGAAAGCGGTGTCTATTCATTTGAGTCTGTAGCGGAGATTTCAGATACTTATATTGAAGATTCTGAGGTAAGTACAGGAGCTGGAGTACAGAGCAGAAGTTCGATGAAATATGTGGCTGGCATTGGAATTATAGTGATAGGAAGCATATTAATCCTTAGTGTTTTAAAGAAAAAGAAATTGGAGGATTATGAATGAAGAAAATCAGTCTGTACTTATTAATTTTTACAATGCTATATTGTCTGTGTGCGTGTGGAAAAAATTCTGATGCAAAATCAAACAGTAGAGAAGATGATGGCAGAAAAGAACAAAAGATAATCATATCATCAATTCAGGTTGCTTCAAATACGAAGGTTATGCGTGCAAAGGTGTTCCTTCCGAACGTAAAATCTTTGGAAGGAACAAATTATTGGTTAGGTGGGTTAGATACTACCAGTAAGGTGGATGTAATAGATACAGGTGATGGTATTCAGATCAATGTGTGCGGCTTTTATTCCGATGATACTGCGTGGAAAAATCCGAAAGTATATAAGGGATTTCAATCACCGGATAATTCAAATACGCCATTAAAAAATGTTTTGGTTAAGGGAAAAGTTGTTCCAATGAAGGAGAAGATGTTAAAAGCGGATGTTAAGAAAACAAAAAAAACAATCCCTGTTGAAATTACACCTTATACGGTTAGTATTTGTCCCGTCAATGACTGGAGAGAAAAAGGGTGTTTTTATCATGTAGTTGCAACAACAAAAGACGGAAAGCAATATTCCATAGGAGAGTTACCTCTTACCGATGACAGAAAAGGAACTGAAAAAAAGAAACATCCTTTCATGGATGGTACAGATCTTGAAGAGCTTGGAGATGGCTATGCATCTGCAAGTGAAATGAAATATTGTGGGGCTCGTTATATTTTCAATCAGAAGATTGATATCACACAGATAGAACAGATAGAAATAATAAAATATAAAATCAGCAGATGATATAGGTATAAAAACAGGTCATAAATTTGTTGACGCTGACAGGAAACCATGTTAGGATGATGGCAGAGACTATCAATGAAGTGACAGGGGAATGAGTTTTTGACTCATCCCCCTGTTCTGATTATCAGGAGAAATGGATGAAAAAGAACAAGCAGATGAAACCAGACAATGTAGCAAAACGTCTATGGGCATTTTTTATCGTGCTCACCATGTGTATTACCGTGCAGCCTGTCGTGCCGGTAAAGGCGCAGGAGGCTGTGCAGACAGCGGCAAGAACGATCTATACGGAATTTAAAGATGGAAATTCTACCCATTCCGGAGATGGAAGCTATGGAAATCCCTACAATTTATTTGAGGATGCCTATGCGGCTGCCGGCAATGGGGATGAAATCTCAATTTTGGGAAGTGGTGCTTTTTTAAATGCCGAGGCTGCGGAACCGTTTATTTTTGATAAAAGCGTGACCGTCAACGGAAATGGAAATACTTTTTCCAACCGTAAGGGGGGATTTATCCTGAATACGGATGTGACATTTAAAAACATTACGCTGCGGTTTTCCAATCGTCTGCACGATGCAATTTTTGCAAATGGGCATAAACTTGTTCTTGAGAATGTTACGTGCGACAGCGGATTCCGCTATGTAGATATCTTTGGCGGATCCCTTTATGAGAATGGAAAGAATATGGGGAATCATCCGGGATCAGAGGCACAGATTCTGATTACGGGTGGTGGTACCAATCTGGGGAATATTTATGCCGGTTCCATGAACGGAACATATGACGGTAAGACACAGATCGTGCTTGCGCACGTTTCCGGTACGCAAAATGGGGAAATCTATGCATCCGGTGCCCTTGAACCATATGTAAATCAGGATGACTGGTTTTCCACGCAGGAGCCGGATCCACCGGCAGCGGATGGACAATATACGGTTTCCGGCGATGTGGAAATTTCACTTACCGGTTCCGATACGAAACAGGTGTACGGAGTATCTGAAAATCACGCAGGGAAGACATTTCTGACCATAGATACCGACCAGTCCTATACCGGAATTCCAGGTATAAGCAAAGTAGGAAACCTCACAGTAAAGGGCGGTGGAACATTTGCACCGGCAGCGTTGGACAGCTGTACGGTCAGGCTGGAAGGGGCAAGTGCGATTGATCTTTCCCAGATGGAAACTCCACAGGTACATTCGATTGTGAGTGCGGATTCAGCAGGAAACCGACTGATCTTAGGAAAAGAACAGAAGCTGAATGTTACAGATACCATTACGGGTGCACTTACATTTGAAACCCTGAATGGAAGAAATGGAAAATCCGGAATTGCGGAGTATGGTCACACCTATCTGGAACTTGGAAGGGCTGCGGATACGGAGGTTTCTTTTACACCGACAGACGGACAGGCGGGAATGACACTGGAACGGACATCGTCTGGAGACGGAGAAATCTGGAAAACCAGTGAGTTGTCAGGGGATGAACCGGTTGCGGTAAAAAATGTTACAGTAAAAAATCCTGTACTTTTGGCGAATGTTTCAAATATTATGAGTAGTGATAAATCGTATTATCTGGATGTGGAATGGCAGGAAGGGACACCCGAAAATGGGAAAACTTTATATCAGGTTCCACTTACATACGAAGTAGAGTTCAATAATCATATATATTATTCAACGGTTGGTGATGATGGAAATGCCAATGTTTCGGATCTTAGACTGGCATTTCATCCGGAGACAAATCAGGACGGGGTACATACAATTACACCGGAATTTTATGAAGATGCTACTAGTGGCGAACTGAAACTGCCAGAACCGGGAACCTACTACATCACAATCCGTCCATTTTCAGCAGATGAACAAATTGAGCAGAAGGTAGTTCTGATTGTAAACAAAGATCCGGATACATCCGGTTCGACGGTTACTTCAAAGGAAACAACCACTACGATAAATGGATTACCAACGGCCGTGTCCATGCAGGATGAACTGAATCTTACCGTGCAGACGGTCTATACAGATAGCAGCTTACAGGGACACGTGCCATCTGCTGGTTTTTCGGTATACATTAACCAGACCCCTTATGAAGTATCCGGCATCACGCTTCAAAACGGAGTGGCAGCCATAAAGATTCCGGTTTCAGAGGCAAACGGATTTCATATGGGAGAAAATGCAATTACAGTTTCTTATGCAGGAGCAGCCAATGAAAACTACAGGGCACTTCCTTCCCAGGCAAACGAAACCGTGACGGTAAATCCAATTGCCGTAAAGATGCAGTATGATACCATCCAGCAGACAGCTGCATACACAGGGCTGAAACAGAGCTGCTTTGTTTCCACGGTAAATGTAGTCCGAAAGGACAACGGAAAGACGGTAGATTCGCAGGTAAAGCCTGAAGTTTTCTATCGGCAGGATGGGAAAAATGTTGTTCCGGTGCAGCCGGGCAGCTATGAGGTGTGGTTTAAAGTAACTGGAAACCAGTACGATGTGATAGAGGAAAAAGTCGGAACCTTTACCATTACAGCGGCGAAACCATCGATTCGTCTTACGGCAGAGACAGAAAACGGTAATTCCGTACATCTGTATGCAAAGGTAGATGGAGTCCGAAATGGCAGTATTCCGCTTGGTTCGATTTCTTTTTATCAGGACGGAACCATAATAAAGGCACAGGAAAAACTCGTATATGGGGAAGCCGATACGGTTGTATCAGGCTTAAAACGTGGCGGTTCTTATCAGTTTAAGGCAGTATATGAGCCGGATGATAAGGATGGACAGACTTATTACGAAACAGTGACAAGTGAAGCCGCGACCGTTACAATCAAAGAGGACAGTTCCACCGGAGGCGGTGGAACAACCGGAGGCGGCTCATCTTCCGGAGGAAGTGGAACAACCGGAGGCGGCTCATCTTCCGGAGGCGGTGGAACAACCGGAGGCGGTTCATCTTCCGGAGGCGGTGGAACGACTGGAGGCGGCTCATCTTCCGGAGAAAGTTCCGGTGGCGGAAATACTTCGGGTGGTAACACAGCCGGAGGGGGAACACCATCCAACGGAAACAAAACCGATGCAGAAACTCCGTCTGACGGAAATACAGCTGGTACACAAACACCGTCCGATGGAAACGCGGCCGGACAAAATACACCAACCGTGAGTGTTATCGGAACCCAGAAAAATAAAGCCATCAAAACAACGGTGACCGCTGATCTGATAAATCAGATACTGGAAGAAAACGATGGAAAACACACAGATGTGACGATCCAGGTCACCGATCCGGCTGGCAACGTAAGCTATACACTGACCGTAAATACAGTAGACATACAGACCGGAAATAAGCTGTATGTGTGTGCAAAAGATCAAAAGACAGGTGCCTATGTCCTTGTAAACGACAAGAGTTATACGGTTACAAAAGCCGGAAATGTGAATTTTTCAGCAGATTCCAATAAGGATTATGTCCTTATGGATCAGAAAGATATGGATCAGGTCACAACGAAAATATTAAAAACGGTTACATTGAAGAATAAAACCGTTCAGGTGAAGAAGGGAAAACAAAAGAAGGTTTCTCTGGCAGCCACCTTAAATATGGACAATGTAAAAAGCATTTCTTATCAGAGCAATAACAAAAAAATTGCATCTGTAAACAAGAAGGGTACCATAAAATCGAACAAAAAAGGAACTGCGTCCATTCGCGTGACAGTAACCTTAAACAATGGAAAGACCAAAGTTTTAAAATTAAAAGTCAAAGTCAAGTAGCAGATGCAGGAAAAGACAAAACCCCGGAAATAAATATCCGGGGTTTTTGTTTTACCTAGAGAGAAAGTGCACACTGATCAATTTTTTTCAGTTCCTCCTCCGTAAACGGAGCAGAGTTTAACACTTTCAGATTTTCAAGAATCTGTGCCGGGCGGGAAGCTCCGATCAGAACGGAAGTGACCACACCGTCACGGATGACCCATTTGAGTGCCATCTGTGCGAGGCTTTCACCACGGGCAGCCGCAATCTCATTCAGACTCCGGATACTGTTCAGCCGCTTTTCATCGAACTGGTCGGCATGCAGAAAACGTCCGTCGGTATTGACACGGCTGTCCTTTGGAATGCCGTGCAGATAACGGTCGGTCAGCATACCCTGTGCGAGCGGGCTGAAAGAAATAATTCCTTTCTTCCCATCTGCCGCGGCCTGTTTTAAACCGTTTTCTTCAATGGTACGGTTAAAGATATTGTAGGAATTCTGGTTGATAATAAACGGGCAGTGCAGATCTTCTAAGATGGCAGCTGCGCGTTTCATGGTTTCTCCATCGTAGTTGGACAGACCGACATACAGTGCTTTTCCGCTTCGCACGATCTGGTCGAGTGCACCCATGGTTTCTTCCAGCGGCGTATCCGGATCCATGCGGTGGTGATAGAAAATATCCACATAGTCCAGACCGAGCCGTTTTAAGCTCTGGTCAAGGCTGGCAATCAGGTACTTGCGGCTGCCCCAGTTTCCATAAGGTCCCGGCCACATGTCAAAACCGGCTTTGGAACTGATGATCAGTTCATCGCGGTAGGAAGAAAGCTCTTCCCGAAGGATCTTCCCGAGATTTTCCTCCGCACTGCCCGGCTGCGGTCCATAGTTGTTTGCCAGATCAAAATGTGTGATTCCGTGGTCAAATGCCGTAAAGCACATCTGTCTCATATTTTCATAAACACCGGTATCTCCGAAATTGTGCCAGAAGCCCAAAGATACTTCCGGCAGCATCAGTCCGCTGTCGCCGCAGCGGTGGTATTTCATGGTTTCGTAACGTGATTCATTTGCGTGATACATAAGAAATCCTCCTTAGTTTGTAAAAAATTTATCATAAATGCCAAATCCAAAGATAAAAAGCACAATCAGCGGCAGAATATAGGTAATGTAGCTGCGCATCCAGTTTTTAATTTTTAATCCTTTTCCGGTATTGGCTTCGGTTGTGTAGTTTTTCCAGCCCCAGCCGTAGCGGCTTGTGCAAAACAGCAGATATATCAGGGAACCGAGAGGCAGGAACAGGTTGCTTACCAGAAAATCTTCCAGGTCAAGCACAGACCCGCCAAAGATTGAAAAACCTTTCCAGTTCCATAGATTGTATCCGAGTACACATGGCAGGGAGAGTACAATGATCAGTACCAGATTAACGGCACAGGATTTCTGGCGGCTGCATCCGGTCAGTTCCATACCGCAGGAGATGATGTTCTCAAATACTGCCAGGATTGTGGAAAACGCTGCAAAAAACATAAACAAAAAGAACAGGCTTCCCCAGAGTCTGCCAAGCGGAATATGGTTAAAAATATTCGGCAGGGTGATAAAAATCAGGCTTGGTCCGGAAGTCTGGTCAACATGGAACGTAAAGCATGCCGGAAAAATGATAAGTCCGGAGGTGATAGCAACAAACGTATCCAGAATGGCAATATTTACCGATTCACCAAGCAGAGAGCGTTCCTTTCCGATATAACTTCCCAAAATTGCCATCGCGCCGATTCCAAGGCTTAACGTGAAAAATGCCTGGTTCATGGCACCCGTAATGGTTTTTGCAATACCGATCTGTTTCATCCGTTCAAAGTCCGGGATCAGATAAAAGGCAAGGCCTTCTTTTGCACCATCCATAAAAAAGCTGTTGACCGCCAGAATGATCATGATGATAAGCAAAGAAGTCATCATGACCTTTGTTACTTTTTCCAGACCGTTCTGCAGTCCACGGGAGCAGACAAATACGCCGGCGCAAACAACTACCACCATCCAGAAGCCCATGGTCAGAGGTTTGCTCAGCATTGTGGTAAACTGTCCGGATACACCGTCGGCATCCAGTCCCTGAAACTGTCCGGTGACCGTCATATAAAAATAATGAAGCATCCAGCCGGTGACCGTTGTATAAAACATCATAAGAAGATAGCAGCCGATCAATGTGATAATCCCGTGGATATGCCATTTCTGTCCGGGTTTTTCCAGTGCCTGGTAGGCTTTGACCGGACTTTTCTGGCTGGCACGCCCAACCGCAAATTCCATCGTCATGATCGGGAGTCCGAGAATAATCAGAAACAACAGATAAAACAGCACAAAGGCACCGCCTCCGCCCTGTCCGGCAGTGTATGGAAATTTCCATACGTTTCCGATTCCGATCGCACATCCGGCTGACAGGAGAATGAATCCCAGACGGGATTTTAATTTTTCTCGTTCTTCCATAAAATAATCCACCTTTTTGTAAACATTGTATAAAATACAAACGAAATTATACAATCTGTTGTGAGAAGTTTCAACCCTTTTTGACGAAATTTTACCAGGTATGTGTTGTATTTTTTTACAGATACTAGAGGAGAAGATTGCGGAGTTTTCATGTTCTGTAATCGTCAGAATTATATCAGGAAAGAAAGAGGGTTAAACCATGGTTTTAACAGAAAAAGAGATGGCAACAATTGAGGATCTGCACACACAGGAACTTTCCTGCGTGGAGAAGTACAAACGTTACGGACAGGAAGCAAAGGACCCGGTGCTTCGGGATTTATTCGCTGATCTTGAAAAGAAAGAGCAAAAGCATGTGGAGTCTCTGGAACAGGTCATGAAAGGCAGCGTCCCATCCTGTAACGTCAATGACAGGGATGGAAAGATGTATGAGCCAAAGGCAACATATGATTCCATGACCAATCCGGAAGATAAGAAAAACGATAATTTCCTTGCCACAGACAGCATTGGTTCTGAAAAAATGGTGTCCGGAACGTATAATACCGATGTGTTTGCATTCGGGGATTCCGATGTGCGCAAACTTCTGGCAGATATCCAGGTGGAAGAACAAAACCACGCGGAGATGCTCTATAAATATAAAACCGTAAACGGCATGGCATAGCAAGCGCATGGAGTGGATGTCCCAAAGCATCCACTCTTTTTGTTTTTACAAAAGGATTACAGAAAACGGATAGTGCATCTTACATAACCCGTTTATTATAAATCCTGTAATAAATCTTACAGATTTCACAAGGAGAACAAAAGAATTATGAGAAAAAATGTGATGAAACTTACAGCAGGAGTTCTCTCCACCGCTGTATTGGCAGGAATGTTTGCCACTGGTATCCCGACAAAGATTGCAGCAGCAACGGAACACTGGAATGATGCTTCCCGGGAATCTACAGACTGGAGCAACTGGAAAAAGAACTGGGCTGCTTATAGCAGTGAGTATGAACATGTATCGCTGACTCCGGGTGCGGATGAGACAAAATTAAATTATGCATGGTACAGCAAAACGGCTGAGACTCCAAAGGTGAGAATCTCTACCAGACAGAATATGGATGGTGCGACAGAGTTCACCGGAGCGCAGACCGAAGCTGTGACCATAGATACCACAAAATATTTTTCCAATAAAGTAACCGTAAGCGGGCTCAAAGAAAATACCAGCTATTATTATCAGGTATTTCAGGATGGAAAGTGGCAGGATACACAAAACTATACCACACAGGAGTTTGATGAATTTTCTTTCCTGTATGTCGGGGATCCGCAGATCGGTGCTTCGAAAGGTCAGACCAGCAGTGAGAGTGAAAAGATGGAAAATGCAGGAAATGTTGTAACTTCTGCACCGGAAAAAAATCTTGCAGCAAGAAATGACAGCTATAACTGGAACAACGTATTAAATGAAGCACTCGAGGATCATTCCGATGTAAGTTTTCTTGTGTCCGCAGGAGATCAGGTGAACTACGGAAGCAACGAGCGGGAATATGCAGGATATCTTGGGGCAGAGGCACTGACTTCCCTTCCGGTAGCAACGACCATTGGTAACCACGACAGTGTTTCGAATCAGTACAGCCTGCATTTTAATAATCCAAATGCTTTTTCCGATACCGATACCAATTATGTACAGGGAAAGACAAAGGCAGGAACCGATTACTATTATCGTTATGGAAATGTCCTGTTCATTGTTCTTGATACAAACAACTATAACTGTGCAACGCATGAGAATGTTATGAAAAAAGCAATCAATGAGAATAAAGATGCCAAATGGCGTATTGTGGTATTCCATCAGGATATTTACGGCAGTGGTTACGACCATTCCGATTCCGATGGTATGGTGCTTCGTACACAGCTTACTCCACTGATGGATAAGTATAAGATTGATGTGGTGATGCAGGGACATGATCATACCTATTCCAGAACCTTCCAGCTTGAGGGGGATGGAAAGGATCATACTTCTTACAGCACTTATGGATACAAATCTGTAGAGGAAGCTGAAAAAGACAGTGATTATCAGGCACAGAATAACTGCTATGAAATCGTAAACAAGACCGTTGGCGGAACCGTTACCAATCCGGAAGGAACCGTATATTTAGAGGCAAACTCTGCAACAGGTTCAAAATTCTATAACCTGATTGCTTCCAAACAGGACTTCATTTCTGAGAGAAGCCAGACCTGGACACCAACCTATTCCGTCGTAAAAGTAACGGACAAAAAGTTTTCTGTAACAACTTATGATGCAACGACCAGAAAACAGTTACAGGGATCTACTACATATACGATCGTAAAAGATGCGGTAAAGCAGACCATTCAGGCGAAGAACTCTTACAAAAAAACCGTAGGAGACAAAGCCTTTTCCTTAAATGCAAAAGCAAAAACACCGCTTACCTATACCTCTTCCGACAAAAAGATTGCAACTATTGATAAGAACGGAAAAGTTACCGTAAAAAAGGCCGGAAAGGTTACAATTACGGTGAAGGCAGCAGCAACCAGCCAGTATCAGGCAGCAGGTAAAACAATTACGATTACTGTTACAAAGAAAGCAGTAAAGAAAGCAGCTAAATAATAATGAAGAAAAACTGGAAAAAAGTTTTAGTGGGAACCCTTTGTCTGGTGGGGTTCCTACTGTTATTAGTCAAAGGAAACCAGTTCGAAAAAGTATCCCTGATTTCCACGGAAGGGCAAAGCTATGAGAAAGCAGTCGTGACAAAGATCACGAAAGATAATCTGGCAGAAGATGGAAACCGATACGGGACACAGGAGGTGCGCGTACAGGTTAAATCCGGAGCATATGCAGGGGAAGAGTTTGATGCCGTCAATCCAAGCGGTTCCTTGTTTGGCATGGAGAACTGTGAAGTTGGTTCGCGCGTAATTGTCATTGTCAGTTCCACAGATGATAATGCTGTCGTTACGGTATACAGCAAAGACCGTACTATGGCAATTTATCTGTTTGTACTTTTTTTCTGTCTGGTGATATGTATTATAGGTGGGAAAAAAGGAGTCAAAGCCATTGCAAGTCTGGCATTTACCGGTGTGTGTATTGTTTATCTGATGTTTCCGCTGATGTACCGGGGTATTTCACCGATCGGTATTACCATTGTTGTTGTCATTCTCTCGACATTGCTGACCCTGTGGCTTTTGGGCGGAGTCTCTAAAAAGACGGTATCTGCAGTGGTGGGAACGGTCAGCGGTGTGGTTGTGGCAGCCGTAGCCGCAGTTGTGTTTGGAAAAGCCGCAGGCATTACCGGGTATAATGTGTCTGATATCGAAACGTTGAATTATGTGGCACAGAATACACAGATAAAAATAGGACAGCTTCTGTTTTCGGGAATCATTATAGCCGCACTTGGGGCAACCATGGATGTTGGCATGTCAATTGCATCCACGATTCAGGAACTGCACGAACGCAGTCCGCAGCTGGGGACAAAAGAGTTGTTTGTGTCGGGAATCCGTGTGGGGCGCGATATGATGGGAACCATGGCAAATACACTGATTTTTGCCTATGTCGGTGGTTCGTTGTCTACGCTCGTTGTCAATTATGCATACAATCTGAGTTATAATCAGCTGATCAATTCTTATGTAATCGGAACAGAAATCATGCAGGGACTTTCGGGAACTCTTGGGGTTGTGCTGACCGTACCGATTGCCGCAGCCGTAGCGGCAGTGCTTATCGGAAAGAAAAAGATAGTAAAAGAACCATTGATGCAGGACATTTATGATGGCTCAGATGATTATGAAGAACCGGAAACAGACGGTGAATACGGGGAAGATGTTTAAATGGGACATATGTGAAAAAAGTTATGAGATATGTCCCGAACCTAAAAGAAAGTTTTATTTTCTATATGTCCACTATCAATTTGGAACGTGATAGAACACTTGATTTTCTTAAAAAACACATGCAAATCGGTTTGTTAAAAAATGGTCTGGAAAATTCAATTCCAAAACAATCCCAGCGTATTAAAAATATATTGACATTTACGAACTTTACGCTATAATAGAATCAAACATATGAACAAATGCTCATATGAAAGAATGATAAAATGAAAAAGGAAAGTATGGAGGAAACCGACGATGAAGAAAACTTACAAAATTGATGTGGATTGTGCAAACTGTGCAAATAAAATGGAGGAAGCTGCAAAAGCTACTACCGGAGTAAAGGATGCAACTGTAAATTTCATGACACTGAAGATGAACGTAGAATTTGAAGAGGGTGCAGATGCAAAAGCGGTTATGCAGGATGTGTTAAAGAATTGTAAGAAAGTGGAAGATGATTGTGAGATCTTTCTTTAAATCCGGCTTTTCCCATAGGTATCAGTCAGATTGGAGGGCACCATGAATAAAAAGCAGAAAAAAGTATTGAAACGAATTATTGTGGCGGCAGTGCTTCTGGTTATCATCGGGATTGCAGGAAGCGTTGTTTCCGTACCAAAGTGGCTGGAGTTTCTTTTCTATCTGGTTCCGTATTTTGTGATCGGTTATGATATTCTGCGGAAAGCCTGGAAAGGAATCTGTAACAGGCAGATGTTTGATGAAAATTTTCTGATGGCAGTGGCAACCATCGGAGCGATTGCCCTCAGCGATTACAAAGAAGGCGTTGCAGTTATGCTGTTTTATCAGATCGGAGAGCTGTTCCAGAGTTATGCAGTCGGTAAGAGCCGCCGGAATATCAGTGATCTGATGGATATCCGGCCGGATTATGCAAATATTGAAACAGACGGTCAGATTGAAAAAGTAGACCCGGATGAGGTGGAGATCGGCACGGTGATTATTGTACAGCCGGGCGAAAAAGTTCCAATCGATGGTGTGGTTGTGGAAGGACATTCTTCCCTGAATACCAGTGCACTGACGGGAGAGAGTGTTCCGCGGGAAGTCGCTGTGGGAGAGGAAATCATCAGTGGATGTATCAATATTTCCGGACTGTTAAAGATCCGCACCACAAAAGAGTTTGGAGAGTCTACGGTTTCTAAGATTCTTGATCTGGTGGAGAATGCAAGTTCCAAGAAATCACGTTCCGAGAATTTTATTTCCAGATTTGCACATTATTATACACCGGCAGTCTGCTACGGTGCGCTGGCACTGGCAATACTGCCACCGCTTGTCCGCATGCTGTTTATGGGGCTTCCGGCAGACTGGGGCATCTGGATTTACCGTGCACTGACATTTCTGGTTATCAGCTGCCCGTGTGCGCTGGTCATCAGTATTCCACTCAGCTTTTTTGCAGGAATCGGAGGTGCCAGTGCAGAGGGTGTTCTGGTAAAAGGTTCCAACTATCTGGAAACACTTGCGGGAACGCGCACGGTTGTCTTTGATAAGACAGGAACAATTACGCAGGGGGTATTTGAAGTCTGCGGAATTCATGGAACAAACTGTGCATCCGGCAGCTGTCCGGTTGTGTCCGGACATCCGGTATATACGAAGGAGGAAGAACAGCTGCTGGAATACGCGGCACTGGCAGAGTGCCATAGCACACATCCGATCAGTGTCAGCCTGCAGAAAGCCTATGGCAGGAAACTGGATGTGGACCGGGTCACAGATGTACAGGAAATCGGTGGACACGGTGTGATCGCAACGGTAGACGGACACAGGGTTGCAGCAGGAAATGACAAACTCATGAAAAAAGAAAAAATTGCGTACCGCAACTGCAGCTGTACCGGTACAATCGTACATCTGGCAGTCGATGGTGTCTATGCCGGTCATATACTGATTTCAGATATGATTAAGCCGAATGCGGCGGCTGCCATGCAGGCACTGAAAAATTCCGGCGTGCACCGACTGGTAATGCTGACCGGTGATGATGACCGTGTAGCACAGCAGGTAGCAGGGGAGGTTGGAATCACGGAAGTACATTCCCAGCTGCTTCCGGCAGATAAAGTTTCCGAAGTGGAAAAACTGTTGCAGACCAGGGAAGAAAAGAGTACCGTTGCCTTTGTCGGGGATGGCATCAATGATGCACCTGTGCTTTCCCGTGTTGATGTTGGAATCGCTATGGGAGCACTTGGATCGGATGCGGCGATTGAGGCAGCAGATGTGGTACTGATGGATGATGATCCGCTCAAGATTGCGAAAGCAATCCGTATCGCAAGAAAGTGCCTGCGGATTGTATATGAAAATATCTGTTTTGCAATCGGGATTAAACTGCTCTGCCTGTTTTTGGTAACGATAGGTATTGCAAATATGTGGATGGGAATTTTTGCAGATGTCGGTGTTATGGTGATTGCTGTGCTGAATGCAATCCGTGCACTTTTTGTAAAAAAATTATAGGGTATAATTCTGCCGGAAATGTTCCGGTGGAGAGGAGGAACTTCATGGAAAAAGAAAAGATTGAATGCTGTAGTGAAAATCAGGTACATCCGGATCTGCTAAAGATCGTGAATGACACGATGCCGGAAGAAACGGAACTGTATGATCTTGCAGAATTATTTAAAGTGTTTGGAGATTCCACCCGTATCCGCATCCTGTTTGTCCTGTTTGAAGCAGAGGTGTGTGTTTGTGATCTTGCAGCGGCATTGTCAATGACACAGTCTGCGATTTCCCACCAGCTTCGGATTTTAAAACAGAATAAGTTAGTCAAATGCCGCAGGGAGGGAAAATCTGTTTTTTATTCCCTGGCAGATGACCACGTCCGGTCAATCATTGCACAGGGCAGGGAGCATATTGAGGAAGATGCAATATAAGGATGATACCATATGGGAGAAAAGGACATTCGCGGTGGATGTCCTTTTTTCGTACAGACGGATCTTAATATTTATTTAAGTTTCTTTAAAGATAGCCTTTTTTGGATATGAAACTGCTATAATAAAGGTGCAGTAGAAAAATACATCAATTAAAATATGAGGTAAATACATATGGAAACTTATGAAAGCGTAAAAAGTAATCCGGTGCAGCCGGAGCAGAAAGAAAAGAAAAAAGGCGGTGCATGGAAAGGGATTGTAGCGGTGATTCTTGCGGCAGGCGTTGTGGGAAGTACCACGATTTCTGCGTTTAATCTGGTGACTTTAAAATCCTATATTGCAGAGCAGAAAAAGGAAGAAAATCCTGAGACTACCGAGGATTACGTAAAGATCGCAGATAATTATGAGATCAAACCTACCACAAATATTTCGGATGCCTACAAATCCGGCGATACTTCAAAGCTGACAGACAAAGAAAAAGAAACCCTTGATATGGCAAAAAAAGCGATCAAAGATATGAAGATTACGGACAGCATGTCTGATTTTGAAAAGGAAAAGGCGGTGTATGACTGGATGACCAAAAAGCTCCAGCAGGATTCCGGGGCACTGACCGTTATTCCGAGTACACAGGAAGACTGTGATAATCCATACGGTGTGTTAAAATACCACAATGCTGTATGCGTCGGTTATGCAACGACATTCCGCATGTTCATGCAGATGATGGGAATTGAATGTAAAGTGGAACATAATACAGAAAAATTCCATAGCTGGGATGTGGTAAAAATTGACGGAGACTGGTACATTACCGATATTTATTCCGATGCAGGAAATGGAAATTATGCGAACTTTAATGTGACGGATGCCATGTATGGACAGTCCCAGAGCTGGGATCGCGATTACTTCCCGGCAGCTAACTCATTAAAGTACAATATGGCATACCAGAATAAGAAAACCGTGGACAGTATATATGATCTGCCGAAAGCATTGCGTGCTGCTATGGATAAAAAGCTTGGCGGGGTCATGGTTGCGTTTAAAGAGGATATTACAGAGGAAAAAGCGCAGGTGGCAAATGCCATAGCTTCTTCCATTGACAATTTCCTGATGTCCGGAAACTATAAGGATATGCCATACAGTCTGGGAACTTACAACTGGATTCAGGATCCGGATGGAAAAGGATATTTGTTTAATGTTGCCATGCCGGGATATAACACGGACAATACAAGCCAGAATATCAGCGAAAAAGAACAGAAAAAAATCGACAAGGCTGTCCAGAAAGCATTTCAGGGACTGGAATCTGCAAACGGAGATGGCATGATGATGGATGGCGCAAGTGCTGATATCGGAAATAAGGATATGACCATGGATGAAGCGGCACAAAATGGGGCAACGTTCAGTACAGAAGAAACTGTGGAGGCCAGATAACAGATGAAAAAACAAAAAACGGGTTGGAAACTTCTGCTGGTGCTGACCATGCTGGTGATGTGTGTGGGATGTGGTGCGAAGAAAAACACGTCCGGTTCTGTCAGTATGTATGACCTGCGCACGGCGATGGAAGCAGCGGATCCGGATCTGCCGGAGATGCTCAATGCCAGCAGCGCAGAAAAAGATGCAGAAGATAAGTTTTCCCATATTTCTGACATGGACTATAAAAAAGTGGACAGTTATTTTGTAAGCTATTCTTCGGATGGACACAAAGCAGATGAAATTGTAGTGATTGCCGTGAAAGATAAGGCAGATGTGGATGAGGCAAAAGAAAGCCTGACAAAGCATCAGCAGGATCGGTATAATTTGCTGCAGTCCTATGAACCGAAGCAGGTCAGCCGGATTCAGGATGGGTTGGTTTTTACGAAAGGGCAGTATGCAGTCCTTATTATCACAAGCCATAATGATGATGTGCGGAAAGCGTTTGAAGATACCATAAAAAGTAAGTAGTATAAATAGGATCGTGTTTGAGTAAAATATAGAAATAAAAATGCAACATTCTTTTATAGAATGTTGCATTTTTATTTACACATAATATATCGGACGATGGAAGCATTCCTTAACCCCTGAAAAGAAAATATTTTAAATTTTCTTTTCGGTTATACTTTTGCTGGCATAGAACGCAATGCTGCCTCATATTCCTCCAGAGAATATTTTCTTAAAATTTGTTCTTTTGTCAATCCAAGATCCATCATATTTTGAATTGCATCGAGTCTTTCTTCGCGTTTGCCTTCAAGTCTGCCTTTTGCTTTTCCACGAGCTTCCCCACGGGCTTCGCCACGAGCTTCGCCTAGTTCCAGCAATTCCTCCGACCGTAATTTTAAAATCTTGCCACCCATAACATCACCCAGTCCTTTCCTAATGGTATTGTTTTTTGGAATGATATAATCTGCAATCTGTTCAATCAGAACAATCATATCCATATAAAGATGTGATTTATTTTCTTTTTCAGCTGTTTCTTCAAGTCTTCGGTTAATTTCACGGAAGTCAGCTAACAATTGTTGTAACTTTCTGGTATCCGTCCCGTTGTGCTTCAAAAAGTGCTCATACCGTAAAATATGATACGGTAGCAAAATCAGTAGCCGTTTCTCAAAAATGCGGTCAACGGTATACTTTTTTGCCTGTAAAATTGGAACACGGTAGCGCACTTTTTGTCCATCCGCAAACTTCACGACCGCTTCGTGATAGTCCGGGAGATCGCGGTGGTTACGGATATAGAGAACGCAGGACTGTGGAAATTCAATTTCCCAGATTTCGTCATTTTCATAAGAAGCGTGCTCGATCGCAATCGAAATATCATACTCGAACATTCGTATAACCATCGTTTTGTCTTTCGAGGACTGGCATTCCAGATGATAAATGTGATTGCCAATCCGGATAATAGAATCTGTAATCACAGTGCCATATTTTTCATAATGTTCGTTCCGCAACTGTTCAAAATGTTCTTCTTCACTGTAAGAAGTGTGGAATACTTCATTGATCAGAGGAATCAGAAGCTGTGGCATTTTCTGAGCAATTGTTCGGAAAACATCATCAAAAATGGTGCTGTGATCGGTTGTTTCATCGTTGGCATCTGGCAGTGAAGCTGTCAGAATGTCAGATTTCTCCATGTGGTATCCTGCCTTTCCTTTAGTATATATCATAAACGTCTGTTTTTACAATATGAAATAATAAGAAACAGTTCTGCTATGACACGTTTATGAAATTTTAATTCCAATTGTGATATATGAGCGAAATGCTCCCCATGATTGCTGCGTGCTGCCTTTTTTGGTAACAACGACCTGGCATCAGATTTGGAATATAGATATTTATTGAAAACAGAATAACGCATTTTATGATTAAAGTCAAACATTTTATGAAAGAGAACGCTTTGTACATGGTATCGCAACAAAGCATTCCCCGAATGTTTTACAGATTAATATTCAGATAGACAAGATCCTTTTCGTCTTGTTCAATTCCAAGGTAACGTTTCGTGATATGAAACGAAGAATGGTTAAAAACATTCATTAAAAGTGCTGGCTGGACTCCTTCCTGCCATGCATAATAGCCAAAGGTTTTCCGGAGAGAATGACAGCTGATCGCCTCTTCACTGGTTGTATGTGAGGCATCTTCTTTAATAATGCGGTAAGCCTGTGAACGGCTGAGCGGTTTATAAGGGTTTGTCCGTTTGGAGAAAACATATTCTTCCGGATCAGGATTCTTTTCCATAAAATATAGATACAGGGCATTTTTCGCGTTCTGGTTTATCGCAATATAATTTCTTTTTCCTGTTTTATGTTCCCATATCAAAAGGTGATCCCGAAAACAGTTCTTTTTAAAATCATAGACACTTCTCCAGCGAAGATTTAATAGATCGCTGATTCTCAGTGCAGTGTTTAATCCCAATACAACTAAAGTATAATTTCGCAGATGCGGTTTTACCTGCTTGTAGTATGAACTGAAATTCTGCAGTTCCTGTCGGTTTCGGATCGGTTGTGTTGTTCCCATAAAAATTACTCCTTTCAAGTCAAAAATAAAATGCTTTTGTGACATAAAATGCAACATTCTATAAAACATTGTCGCATTTTTGAAATAAAAAGAAAAGAAGCATTTTATAAAAATGCAGATGCGTAAGAAAATGCGCAGGACATACCCGAGGAAACAGGGTATGGAATACATACATGGAGGTAACAAAATGCTGAAACTTTCATTAAAACAGGGACAATACGTAAATATCGGAGAAAACATCCGCGTGGTCTATGTCGGTGGTTCTGGAAATCACGCAAGGCTGCTCATTGATGCACCACGGGAATTGAACATTGCCAGAAGCACGACAGAAGAAAATCCGGCACGTAAGAAGGAAACCTATTACGCAGAGCCTGGCATTTCCAGAGAGGCACAGCAGGAGATTAAACGAATTCTGTGGAATGAGCGGATGAAAGCAGAAGCAAAAAAAGATGCAGAGAGTTTAAAAGATAAATTTAACGCTTAGCATCACACAAACATTTGGTAATAAGCGGGGCACACCCGGGACGCTTCGCTTATTGCGGTATATCGTAAGGTGTACGGCAGAATATACAAGGTTGCAAAGCATCACAGATGCTTGTGACGCACCGCAGACGTGGTGCAATAAGAAACAACCTCAGGAAAAGGATTTCCGGAGGAAAAGACATAATACCCCGCAAAGCGGGAGTTCAAGGAGGATTCTATTATGAGTATGGTAGTACAACACAACATGCAGGCAGCAAACGCAAACAGAATGCTTGGAGTTACAACAAGCGCACAGTCTAAGTCAACAGAGAAGTTATCTTCTGGTTACAAGATCAACCGTGCAGCAGATGACGCAGCAGGACTTACCATTTCTGAGAAGATGAGAAAGCAGATCCGTGGACTGGACAAGGCTTCTTCCAATGCACAGGATGGTGTTTCATCTGTACAGACTGCTGAAGGTGCTTTGACAGAAGTTCACAGCATGTTACAGCGTATGAACGAGCTTGCAGTTCAGGCTTCTAACGGTACAAACTCCAAGGATACAGACCGTAAGGCCATCCAGGATGAGATTGACCAGTTAAATACAGAGATCGACCGTGTTGCAGAGACAACCAAATTCAATGAAATTTACCTGTTAAAGGGTGATGATGGAGAAAAAACGATCAACCTCAACGCACATGATGCTGGATTAAAGGGAACATTAGTTGATAATGGTTCTGGAAAAGCAACATTTACTATGAAAGAACTTTCAGTAGGAGACAGCGTAAGTATCGGTGGAAAGAACTATACAATTGGAAGTACAGCAGCAGATGCACAGAAAATTGTAACTGGACAGGAAAAGGCTGGCGGAAAAGTTACCGTTAATGGTGTAGAGTACACTTATAATGATACAGATAAAAAATGGAAAGATGCAGCTGGTGCAGATGTACAGATTGGAACTGGTGCAGCTGCAGGAAAAATTGTAATCGGTGATGGTGATAAAGTGTCTGATGGAACAACAACTTTAACGGCCATGACTGATAAAAAAGATGCAACAGGTGCAGCTAAGGCAGATGGTGTTGATGATAATGATAATAGTGTCATCAGTGCAGAGAAAGCTTATTCATTAGCAAAAGATGAGCTTGTTGCAGCAAACCATATTGGTGATACAGAAAATACTGCAGCAGTAGCTCAGGATACTACGAACAAGAATGTATTTACAATTACAACAGGTTCTGCAAAAGTTGCCAACACATTAAGTTTCAGCCTTCATGTAGGTGCAGATGCTGATATGACAAACAAGATCACTGTCGACATCGACACTATGAACTCTGCAAACCTTGGAATCAAGGGCTTAAACGTAACTGACAAGAACGGTACAGCAGCAACCTACGCAATCGACGCTATTTCCGATGCAATTTCTAAGGTT
>ULPO01001073.1_pt1 | contig 32277 bp, 35 predicted proteins | sample 1953611 | NCBI WGS metagenome assembly ULPO01 (sample SAMEA4835632, study PRJEB28245) | human gut metagenome | biome: gut microbiome; material: fecal sample | place: Denmark | collected 2008 | reverse complement strand
AAGAAGGTAGAGCCGAGATTTTAACAAAGTGCTGCTAGGTTAACTGGAATTAAAATATAAAATTTTAAAGCTTAGTGTACAATCCTTGAAATGGGCGTTCACGAGTGCCTGTCTTTTAGGGAATTGCACTAAATTTGATGTTTACTATATATCCAATATATTTCCATGAGTTTCTATCTCCTATATATCTTTATCCCTGTTATTATTTTTTTTCTTAATCCTACAAAAAAGAATAATATACTTATTATATATTGGTTTATTATATGTATTATTTCATATGATAATGTTTCTGATTATAGGTCATATTATATCTTGTTTTCACGGTTTAAAAATGGTTTTGGTTTGATGGCCAATGACGCAGATAAAGAGATAGAATTTGCTTGGAATTATGTCTTTTATTTGTTTTCTTTTACTAAGTATGGCAATGTTTTAATTCATTCAATTGTATTATCAATAACATCTTTTACCTTTTATAAATACTCAAAGAAATACAATATTTTAAATTTTGCTATTTTAATGTATTTCTTAATGGCGTTAGTCGTTTTACATGATAACATTATGCGTCAAGATATTGCAATCTGTTTAGCTTATCCTGCTTATTATTTGATATTAGATGATGAATTAAAGATTAGAAATAAAGTTCTAAAAATTATTATTCTAACTATAATTGCATTTTTCTTTCATTACTCTGCTGTTTTTCTTTTACCATTTTATTTTTTGATTAGACCGTTATCAAAATTAAAACTAAATTATGTTTATGTTTTATTTGCTGTTTTAGTCGTTGGTATAGTATTCGCTCAAGGTGTTGTTATGCGTATATTATTGTCTTTATCTGTAGCTCTATCTGGATCTGGTATCGCTAATCTTAGTGATTTTTCTCTGGCAATGGATAAATATTTAGTTGATAATTTTGACTTTATGAGAATAGTAACTGCTGTTTTTTTCTGTTTTCCATTAATATATTTTAGAACTGTTTCAAAATGTGTATATGAGCAAGATAGGCATTTACGATTATGTGTTAATATGTCATGTTTTGTTATGGTTTGGAAATGTTACTTTGGACCTTATGGGATAACGATTTTTACGCGTCCAGTTGATTATTTAATCTGGTTTGCTGTTTGGGGGAATTCTTACATGTTAAGAGATATTTATTTAAATAAGCGTAGAACAATTCTTCCATTATTATCATCGCTTTATATAATATTCTACATGTATGTCAGAGTTCAGTCGTATAGTTTATACTTTGGTGATAACAATTATATGACAATATTCTCCCAAGAGTGTATTGATCAAAAATATTATATCCGTGACCTTGAAGATGCTTCTAAAAGAATTCGATAAATTAGAAATTTTTAATTAAAAAATGATATATATTTATTTAAGAAACAAAGTCCGATTTGTTTATTTAAAAATTATTAGACTTAGAGAGTTGTTTTTTCCTTCAATAGAAAAATATATACCTCTTGGTGACTTGCATGCTACTCATATTTCAGCATTCTGTTATGGAAATGCAGGAGATACACTATTGCCAGTAGTTTTGAGAGATTTATTTAATAAAACACTAGGTGTGAGTAAATGGAGAGGAAAAAATGTAGATCATCTCGTTGATAATCATGATGTCGAACAGTTTAATTCTGATGATTTTCTTGTAATTGGTGGAGGTGGTCTTTTTTTAGCAGATACATCACCTAATGACATTAGCGGATGGCAATGGAATTGTAGCGTAGAACAGCTGGAAAAAATTTCAAAACCAATGATCGGTTTTGCTATTGGATATAACAGATTCAGGGGACAACAGGATTTTAAACCCATTTTTCGTAAACATCTTAATCTTTTTGTTGCAAAATGTGCTTTTATTGGTCTTAGAAATCATGGAAGTATTGAAAAGGTAAAAGAATATTTAGATTCTGATGAATTGAGACAGAAGCTAGTCTTTCAACCATGCATGACTACTCTTATATCGAGAATTTATCCTAATTATACTGATTATAGTAAAAAGGAGGATTTTATAGCTTTCAATTGCGCCTTTGATAGGGAAGAAATGAGGTCCCTAAAAGATAGTATTTTATATGAAATTAGTAATGTAGCTAAACGATTATCAGAGATAACTACAATAAAATATTATGTTCATTCTAAAACAGATAAAAAAATTTTAAAATTATGGGATGAATTAAATATTAGATATGAAATTATTACCTTGGATAAGGCTGTACAAATTGTTCATGAGTATTCTAAACCTCGTTTAGTTATTGGTATGAGAGGACATGCTCAATTGATACCATTTGGCTGTAATACCCCGATTTTATCAATTATTTCTCACGATAAAATGCAGTATTTCTTGGATGATATACATCATCCTGAATGGGGTGTAGATGTAAAAGATGAAAAATTCGGTACTAAATTATATAATAAAGCAGTTGATTATTATTCAAATTATCAAGATAATATTGATGAAATATTAAAAGAACAGGATTATTTATTAAAAGTTACAACTAAAAATATGGGCTTTATTAAAAATATATTAAAATAATGAAAATGCCAAAAATAATAGCCGAAATCGGTTGCAACCACAAGGGCGATATGAACATCGCTCGAGAGATGATTATGACAGCAGCAACATATTGTAAGGTTGATGTTGTTAAGTTTCAGAAGAGATATAATACTGAGCTTCTTACTCCTGAAGAGTATAATGCTCCACACCCTCATCCAGAGAATTCTTATGGTCCCACATATGGAGCTCATCGTGAGTTTCTAGAGTTTGACCTAGATCAGCATAAACAACTACAAGCATGGTGTAATGAATTCGGAATTGAATATTCAACATCTGTTTGGGACGTTACATCTGCTAAAGAAATTACAACACTTCAACCTAGTTTAATAAAGATTCCTTCTGCATGTAATTTGAATAAGCCTATGTTACAGTTTCTGTGTGACAACTTTGATGGTGAAATACACATGTCATTTGGAATGACAACTAAGGACGAAGAAGAAGAAATCGTTTCTTTCTTTGAGCATAATAATCGTGCAAAAGATCTTGTCCTTTACAACTGTACTTCCGGATACCCTGTTCCTTTCGAAGATATTTGTTTACTTGAGCTAACACGTATGCGTAAGGAATACGCTGATCGAGTTAAGGCTATCGGATTCTCTGGTCATCACCTCGGTATTGCTGTTGATTCTGCTGCTGTTGCTCTTGGTGCAGAGTGGATAGAAAGGCATTATACTCTTGATCGTACTTGGAAGGGAACTGATCATGCAGCTTCTCTTGAGCCAGATGGAGTTCGTAAGTTGGCACGTGATTGTCGTGCAGTTGCTAAGGCTTTGACATATAAGGATAAGGATATTCTTGATATTGAGATGGTTCAGCGTAATAAGCTGAAGAAAAATCAAATTAAAGGTTTTTAATATAGAGTATCTAGATGCACAGGTGGAAGTGGAACTTAAGTTTGTGGTTCGATACCACCATCCAGAGCAAAAATTATGAAGATAAATAATGAAAACAATAGCATTTATTCCCGTTAGAGGAGGAAGTAAGTCAATACCTCTAAAGAATATCAAACCATTTTGTGGTAAGCCATTAGTGTGTTGGAACATTGAGGCACTTGAAAATTGCAAAGACGTTGATGAGGTTATTGTTGCAACTGATTCTGAAGATATTTGGAATACTGTTGAAAAGCAAAATTACAGAAAGACTAGGTTGTATCGTCGGTCAGCAGAAAATGCTTGTGATACATCATCTACTGAAAGCGTAATGCTTGAGTATATTCATAATTCAAAACTTGCTGATGATATTATATTTATGCTGGTACAGGCAACTTCCCCGCTTACAGAGTCATTGCATTTTTTGGAGGCTCTTCAAATGTATGCGAAGGGAGAGTATGATAGTATAATTACATGTGTTCGAAATTATCGTTTTTTTTGGAATGAAAATGGTACAAGTATGAACTATGATTATATGAATCGTCCTCGTCGACAAAACTTTAGCGGAATGTTAATGGAGAATGGCGCTTTTTATATAAATACTGTTAGTAATATAAAAAAAACTGGTAATCGACTTAGTGGCAAAATTGGTATTTATGAAATGCCTGATTATACAGCTTTTGAAATTGACGAACCTGATGATTGGTTGATTCTTGAGAATCTAATGCATAAGCATATTCTTTCAAGAATAGATAAGTTTGACGGTAATATCAAACTGTTTCTTTCTGATGTTGATGGTACTCTTACAGATGGTGGTATGTATTATACTGAGTTCGGAGATGAAATTAAGAAGTTCAATACACGTGATGGAATGGGGATTGCCAAACTTCGTGATAGAGGTGTTAAAGTTGGAATTATCACAAGTGAAGATCAACATCTTAATGAGAGAAGAGCTAAAAAACTGCATTTAGATTATTTATTTCAAGGGAAAAGAAATTGTAGTAAGCTTGAGACGGTAAAAAGTATTTGTGGTAATTTAGGAATATCAATAAATGAAGTTGCTTATATTGGTGATGATATAAATTGTATAGATCTTTTAAGGGAAGTCGGTTTGGCTGCATGTCCATCCGATGCTTGTTCTGAAGTTATGAAATTACCAAAGATTAATGTTATGAAGCATGCTGGTGGTGATGGATGTGTTCGTGAATTTATCGATACTATAATACTACAATATGTTAGATAAAATAATCATAATTTCTTGGAGTAATTATGACCAAAGAATAGGTGATCAGTTTGATGTTCTATATTTAATAAATAATGGGTATGTCGTTGAGTATTGGGATGTATCAAATATTACTATCCCAGGTTATTCCGTTAAAAACTGTATTCCACCAGAAGGGCTAGTTAATGTTAAATTTGAAAATAAAAAAGAATTTATTGGACGAGTAAATAAAGAAAGACATTCCTATTTTATTGTCTATATGAACTGTTGCCCTAAGAGTTTCTTTTGCTATAGAATTCTTAGTAAATTTAATTGTTTTCAAATATATTGTGTAAATGGTGTTTTACCTGCTGTATCAAAAATAACAAGATATAGTCAATATATTCGGATTTTATCTTTGGATAATATTTTGCAAATCTTTCAAAAAATTATTTTTTCTTTATTATTAAATACAAAATTAATTAGACCTGTTAATATACTGCTGAAAACATGTGATATTGCTAGTAACAAAGGTGGATGTAAGATAAATGATAAAACAAAAGTCTTCCCTTTTAATACACTTGATTTTCAACAAACACTATTACAAAACAATGTAGATCCGTTCCCAAATGAAAGATATATTGTTTTTTTAGATCAATATTTACCTTTTCATCCTGATAATAAGATGAGGGGGATTAACTATGATCCTTCTGATTATTTTATGCAGATGAATCATTTTTTTAATAGGATCGAAGAGAAACTTTCATGTAAGGTAATAATTGCAGGACATCCTGCTGTGGAGGATAGACAATCTTATTGTACTTATTTTAATGGTCGGAAGGTTGTGTATGATAATACAATGGTTCTAATAAAAAATTCTATTGCAACCATTGCTCATTTTTCAACTGCAGTTTCTTATTCTGTAATTTTTAAAAAGAAGATATTTTTTGTTTTTTCTGAAGATATGAAGAATACATCTCCTTTGCAATATAGTATGGGTAATAATATAAGTAGCATGTTAAAAAGTAGAATAATTGAACTCAATAATAAATCAAATTTTGATATTGATTTTGATTTGGATATTAATTTGGCTGCTTATGATAATTACAAACATCTGTATTTAGTTAATAGAGATTCTCAGAATGAACAAAATGGCAAATTATTAATAGACTCAATTTCTTAAGTATGATCATAAAATCATTGATAACACTGGATAATCCATTTAATTCTACTGAAGAAATACGTCAATGGATTGAACGACGCAATCAGGAAGTCGAAGTAAAGGTTGATAGAATACCGCTTTCAGAAATGAAAATGTGGCATACAAAAAATGACGGTTCTATTCATCATAATTCTGGTCGTTTTTTTTCTATTGTTGGTATTGATGTCAAAACTGATTATGGGAATAATCATCACTGGCGTCAACCCATCATTCTTCAGCCTGAAGTAGGTTATCTTGGAATTTTAACTAAAGAGATTGACGGAGTACTATATTGTCTTATGCAGGCAAAGATAGAACCTGGAAATGTAAACTGTGTTCAGATTTCACCAACACTTCAGGCAACTAAGAGTAATTATTCTCGAGTTCATTCTGGTAAGTCTCCTAATTATCTAGAGTACTTCGTTAATGCTAAACCTGAAAATATCATATTAGATCAGCTTCAGTCAGAACAAGGTGCTCGTTTCATGCGGAAGCGCAATCGAAACATTATTATTAAAGTGAATGAGGATTTGCCGGTTTTGGATGATTTTAAATGGATGACTTTAGGACAGATCAAAGAACTAATGTGCTATGATAACATGGTAAACATGGATACACGCACCGTATTATCTGGATTGAAAATATCGGATTATATCACACCATTAGATGGCTTAAGAGGAATGTCTCAGTTTGGCAAAGATATGATACTTTCTTCAGAAACTAATCATGCCTTTATTAGCACTCGCGATCATTTGTCATGGCTTACTGGTTTAAAGGCTAAGTATGATCTATTTGTAGACTTCTGCCCTGTAACTGATATGCCTGGATGGTCCACAAAAGAATATGAGATAGTAAGAGAGGATGAGAAGTATTTCAAGATTATAGGTGTTAATGTTACAATATCGAATAGAGAAGTGGCATCCTGGTGTCAGCCTTTGGTAGAGCCAATGCAGCAAGGACTTTATGGTTTTATTATAAAAAAGATAAATGGTGTTTATCATTTCCTTGTTCAAGCAAAATTAGAATGTGGAAATTTTGATGTTATGGAATTGGCACCTACTGTACAATGCCTTACAGGGAAAATTGCAGAAGAAGGTGACATGAAGCCTCCATTTATCGATCAAATATTACATACCTCAAAAGAATCTGTAATTTTTGATACTCTTCAGTCTGAAGAAGGCGGCAGATTCTATAAGGAACAAAATCGAAATATTATGGTTGAGGTCGGTGATGAATTTCCTTTGGAATTACCAGAGCGTTACACTTGGATGACTCTTCGTCAAATATATAAATTCCTTAGATTTAATAATTATCTTAATATTCAGGCTCGTAGCTTGATTTCGGCAATAAATTACAAATAATGCAATATAATATAAAAATTCCATTTAACAAAACTTACCTCACTGGTGATGAGGAAAAGTATATTCACGAGGCCCTTCTTTCAGGACACGTCTGTGGTAACAATGAGTTCTGCAAGAAAATCCTTGCAATGATGAACGAAAAATATGGTTACAATAGTGCATTCCTTGTACCTTCAGGTACAGCAGCTCTCGAGATGGGCGTTGTCCTTGCAGATCTTCAACCTGGTGATGAAGTTATTGTACCTTCATATACATTCTCTTCAACAGTAAACGCAATTGTTCTTTTTGGTGGTTTTCCAGTTTTCTGTGATGTTGATCCAAAGACAATGAATATCGACTATACAAAGATTGAAGCATTGATCACTCCAAAGACCAAGATGATTATGCCTATCGATTATGCAGGTGTTCCATGCGATATCGATGAGATTATGGAAATTGCTAATCGTCACCACCTTATTGTATTTCAAGATTGTGCACAGTCTTATGGATCTTATTACAAGGATGTCCCATCAGGAAAGAAAGCTCACATTGCAGCCTTCTCTTTCCATGAAACAAAGAACTATAGTGCTGGTGAAGGAGGATTACTGATTAATAATGTTCCTGAATGGCATCAGCGTGCTACATTCCTTCAAGAAAAGGGTACCGACCGTTCTCTTGTTATCAATGGCCAGAAAAACAAGTATTCTTGGGTTGATAAGGGCTCAAGCTATCTGCTTTCAGATCTTCTTGCTGCTGTTCTTTATGCACAACTGCAGCATGAAGAAGAAATTAAGGTAAAACGTGCTAAGTTAACAGAAGCTTATATTGAATTGTTTAAGCCTTATGCAGAGAAGGGTATTATTTCGATATTCCAACCTAAGGAATATGTTCAACTTAATCATCATGCGTTTTGGGCAATCTTTCCAACGCTTGAGGAAAAAATTACTTTTATGAATAAGTTGAAAGAGAAGGATATCTATGTATATATTGGTTATATGCCTTTGCATTCAGCTCCTTATGGTCAAAAATTAGGTTATAAGCCAGAAGATGTACCTTTGACAGAGGATCTTGGAAACCGTATAGCTCGTTTACCTTTTTATACTAGTCTAGCTGATGAAGGATTGGACTATGCTATTGATAATATGAAGAGAGTACTTGTTGATATGTATGGTTTTTAATTATTACGAATGATAAGAATTGGTATTATTTGTCCTTCAGAAATTGCTTTTCGCCGTTTTTTACCATCATTACGAAAGGCTAAAGGATTTAAGTATGTTGGTGTTGCAATTGCAACACCAGAAGAATGGTTTGGAGATCGATTACCTAGCGTAAATCAAAATGCAATCAATCAAGTGCAGATTTCTGAAAATGAAAAAGCACAGAAGTTTGTTGATGAATATGGGGGAAAGGTATTTGATGGCTATAGTACTCTAATTTGTTCAGATGAAATTGATGCTATATATTTACCATTGCCACCTGCTCTTCATTATAAATGGGCGAAGATGGCCCTTCTTAATGATAAACATGTATTAGTGGAGAAACCAACTACTACTTGTTTAGTTGATACTCAGGAACTCTTGAATATTGCAAAGATGCGTAAGCTTGCTCTCCATGAAGATTATATGTTTATTTATCATGATCAATTAAAGATGATCAATGATGTAGTAAGAAGTGGTGAGATTGGTGAGGTACGACTTTATCGTATTACATTTGGCTTTCCCCGTCGAGACGCACAGGACTTCCGTTATATGAAGGCTTTGGGTGGTGGTGCTTTGCTCGACGCTGGAGGATACACAATGAAGTATTCCTCTTTCTTATTAGGAAGTAGTGGACGGCTAGTAACTGCAACGGCCAACTATTTACCATCTTTTGAAGTAGATATGTATGGATCTGCTACAATGGTTAATGATGAAGGTATGGTTGCTCAATTAGCTTTCGGTATGGATAATGACTATAAGTGTGATCTTGAAATATGGGGCAGTCTGGGTACAATTACTTCGAATCGTATTTTGACGGCACCTGTAGGATTTGTACCTTCTTATACAATAAAAAAGAATCAAAGTTATGAAAAAAGAGAACTTTTAGCTGATGATTCGTTTTATAAATCGATTATGCATTTCGAATTGTGTATTAAAGATGAGGTAAGTCGTATAGTTAATTATAAAGCAATTGAACAACAACAGAAACTAGTTGAAGATTATCGAGAATTAAGTAGAATGGTGTGATAATGAATACGAGTTTTTCAATCAAGGACTGCCGATTAATTGATATCCCAACATTTGCTGATGAACGTGGAGTGATAAGTGTTCTCGATAAGGAATTACCCTTTGAAGTGAAACGCATTTTTTGGTTACATCATATTTATCCTAATAAGGATAGAGGTGCGCATGCGCTTTTATATGGTACAGAAATAATGATTGCGTTACATGGTTCATTTGTTGTCGATTTGGATGATACAAATGAAAAAACTTCGATATTACTTAATGATCCGACTAAAGGTCTAATTATTATGCCTGGTATTTGGTTTCGCACTCATAGCTATGTTGATGAAGGAGTATCCCTAGTTCTTGCAGATCAAGAATACCAAAGAGGTAGATATACATACGATTATAAAGAGTATCAATATTTCCGTAAAATTTAATTTTTATTAACTAATAAAAAGAATACTATGAAAAAAAAATTATTAATCTTTTCGGATTGTTTTACCTTTGGGGGTAGTGAGTATGTTGTTGTTAATATTCTTAAAAGTAAAAATATCCAAGCATATTTTGATTTAATATTTGCTTATAGAGAACACCGAGAATATAACTTTTATGTAAACAGATTATTAAGTGAAGAACGGAATGTATCTCTAGTGCCAATTAAAATATGGAGTAATGCTACTTTTTTTCATAATATAAATAAAAAGATAAAGAACAAGTATTTACGTTACCTAATAAAATTACCTATGTGGTTACTTTCTCAGATTGGGCCATATGAGTGGAATAATAATAGGTTATTTAGAAAGCTATTAAGAGAAATAAAACCAGATTTAATTCATGTAAATAATGGTGGATATCCTGCTTCTGAATCATGCTTATATTTAACAATTTGTGCAAAAAAAAATGGAATAAAAAATATTCTCCAAATAAATAATTGCGCTTTACCTATTAGCTTTAAAAGTAGAAGAGATAAAAAGGTAGAGAAAAGCACTGATGCATTTATTACAGCAACAGAATATGCTCGTAAAGAATTAGCTCAAAATAGGCATTTTGACATAAATAAGATAATCACATTATTTAATGCTGTAGATCTACCTCACCCCCAAAAGAAGCGTGATCTAGTTTGCAAGGAGTTAGGCATTAACCCTGATAATTTTATTATTACAGAGGTCGCATTATTAGAACAGAGGAAAGGGCAAATACCATTCCTGAAATCCTTGTTAGAACTTGAAAAAATTGATAAAGTTCTTTATGATAAGACAATAATTTTATTAGTGGGAAATGGGGAAGATGAGAGTGCTATTAGAAATTTTATTTCCTTGCAAAAGTTAGAAAGTAAAGTTCTTCTTCTTGGGTATAGAATGGATTATATAGATATTGTTAATGCTTCAGATGTATTCGCTTTACCTTCATTATATAATGAAGATATGCCTTTATCAATATTATCTGCAATGGCACTATCAAAGCCGATATTATCATCAAATATTGCAGGGATACCGGAAGAAGTGAAGGATGGTATTAATGGGTATCTAGTAGATCCGTTAAGTACTTCGTTTGAGTATGATATTGCAATATGTATAATTCGAATTTTCAATAATTTGGAAACTTTTGGAAATGCATCATTTGTTCTATATTCTAATAATTTCAATCGAAAAATTTATGAAACCCAATTATTGCATATATACAATTCAATAATACAATCTAATAATGACATATTTCAAAGTTGAAGACACCCCTTTGGTAAGTGTAATTCTAATTACTTATAATAGAGAGTGCTTCTTAAAGGAAACTATTGATTCTATACTCGCTCAGACGTATAGAAATTTTGAGCTAATTATTATTGATAATTTCTCTGACTATGATTTTAATGCTTTGGTTAATTCTTACCATTCCAATAAGATAAGAGCATTTCAAAATCAAAATAATGGAATCATCGCAATCAATCGTAATTTTGGTATAGAAAGGGCAAGGGGGAATTATTTAGCTTTTTGTGATGATGATGATATCTGGTATCCAAATAAATTGGAGATTCAGGTGGAATATATACAGAGTCACAATATTGATTTATATAGTTCTGCATTGATGCTATTTGGAGATGGAGTTGAAAGTGAAAAAAAATTTTTTCATAAATATACGAATCGATATCAAATTTATCAGCGAAATTTTATCACTCCATCTACCGTTTTAGTCAGAAATACGCTTGATGTGCGATTCGATGAAGCACCTGATTTTAATTGTTCTGAAGATTGGGCTTTATGGACTAAACTTATAACTTTAGGATTCCGATTGTATCAATATCCAGAACCACTGATTAAGTATAGGGTCTTTGCTTCTAATCTTACTAAACAAAATAGAATACAGCCAGATTTAAAGGCTATAAGAATATTAAAAAAATTAAAAAGAGAGTGTCCTAAAGAGTTTAAAAACAGATATTTTCTTACAGCTATTATTTATCATCTATTGAAATGTGGTGTTAGAGAATTTTTTAAACTCATTATTAAAACAAAATGAAAGTAGTTTTACTTGCTGGTGGCTTTGGTTCACGTATTAGTGAAGAAAGCCAATTTAAGCCCAAACCAATGATAGAAATTGGTGGTATGCCAATACTTTGGCATATTATGCAGGAGTATGCCTATTTTGGCCATACCGAGTTTATTATTTGTGCTGGCTATAAACAAGAATATATAAAGGAGTGGTTTGCCAATTATTTCCTTCACAATTCAGATATAAGCTTTGATTTTCGCAATGGTAAGAATGAGATGACAGTTCATAATTCTAATCTGGAGCCATGGAAGGTGACAGTAGTTGATACTGGCTATAATACGATGACAGGTGGTCGCATCAAGCGCATTCAACAGTATGTGGGTAATGAACCTTTCTTCATGACTTATGGTGATGGTGTTTGTGATGTGGATATCAATGAGCTCCTTGAATTCCATAAGTCTCATGGGAAAAAAGCAACCCTTACTGCAGTGAAGATGAAGCAGGAGAAGGGTGTCCTCGATATCACAAAGGATATGGCTGTACGCTCGTTCCGTGAGAAGAATGCTTTGGATGGTGCTCCTATTAATGCTGGATATATGGTGCTCGAGCCATCTGTATTTGATTATATTGATGGAGATTCACAACCATTCGAGCGTGAACCATTAGAGAAATTGGCTAAAGAGGGCGAATTGATGTCCTATGTTCATGAAGGCTTCTGGCAGTGTATGGATAATGTGCGTGAGAAGGCTATGCTCGATAAGTTGCTAGCAGAAAACAAGGCTCCTTGGAAACGTTGGGATCGTCAGACACCTGAAATTCCTGATTACGCAAAATAAAAGTTCCTATGTTTAAAATCGGAAGTGACGGATAACATAGGATAGCACTGAAAAAGCTATACCATTATAGTTAACTTTGTGTGTAACGAAAACAATATTAACTCATAACGATATAGCTTATGAAACGTGTACAAAGTAACCTGAAACGATTCAGCCAAAGTCCCGTTCCGGACGTATTGCACAAGTATCTTGTCAGCAATTATTCGGGAGCCAATTACTTCTCTGTTTATGAAGCCGGCTTCTGCGGCATTTGGATACATGAGAAGCTGATGGATTTAGGAATAACCAACATTGTGGTCAATCCTGCTGATGTGCCGACCATGAGTAAGGAAAAACTTCGTAAGACAGATGCCGTGGACTGTAACAAGCTCGCCCGTGAATTACGTTCCTGTTCGCTGGAAGGGATATACGTTCCCGGGGCAGATGTCCTCGAAATACGCTCTTTGATAAGGATGAGAAACCTGATTGTAAAAGACAGCATTCGTGCCAAGAACCGTATCAAGTCTCTTCTTCGTTTTCATGGTGTAGAGATACCTGAAGAGTTTACCCGATGTTCGATAGGCTGTTGGTCAAAACGTTTCCTGACCTGGCTGCATTCTCTCGAACTCTCAACGGAATATGGCAAAAAAACTTTGGAACTGCACCTGGAACAGTTCGTGTGTTTGCGTAAAATGCTTCTTCAGGAGGCACGTGCCATCCGTGAGATATCACGTAAAAGCACCTTTTGAGAAGCCAATACGTCTTCTGACTTCTGTTCCCGGAATAGGCGTTACTACAGCCGTCACCCTGATGGTTGAACTTGACGATATTGTCTGTTTCAGGAATGCAGACCATCTGGCTTCTTTCATCGGTCTGGTACCCATGTGCCATTCGAGCGGTGAAAGTAACGGCACAGGAGATATAACGGTACGCCGGCATTTCATGCTCCGCTCCCTTCTGGTGGAAGCTGCGTGGGTTACAATCCGTAAGGATCCAGCAATGACAGTAGCCTATACGGAATACCGTAAACGTATGAATCCCCAGAAGTCGATCATAAAGATTGCCAGACGGCTTGTAAACAGAATATATTATGTACTCAAACATGAAAAGGAATATATACCGTGTGTTGTCAAATGATACGGAATCCTATAAGGTAAAACAGCTTTCTTTTGAGGGAAATGCTATCATATTTATGCGGCTTTGAAGTCCGCTCAAAAAAGTTTGTAACCCTCATTAATGGTTTGACTGATAAAGGAACTTGCAGCCCCCTATGCGGTGTCTGCTGTGGAAAGTTTGTTTTACTATAGGATTTTGGCTTAGGTTTTCTTAGCCATATCAGACAGTATCAGTAATACAAAAAGAGAGGCGTGTGACCGCCTCCCCAAGTAGCATTACTGCGTACCGTCAGGATGCTTATTGCTGGTAGGTTGCTCCTCTGCAGAGCCTACTTCCTCTTAACATCCTGATACAAAGATATAAAAATAAAGTTAATTAATAATGAATTACTGAAGTTTCGCATGAAAGAAATCCCATGCATATATTAACGTGAATTTGGAATAAAAAAGGCCTCGAAGTTTGTTTATTTCATTGAAAACGAATAGCAATTTATAATTGCTAAAGAATAAAGTTCAAACTTAGAAGCCGTGAACAAAAATACAACAATTCTATCAGATCTGAGAGATTTCTTCTCAGAAAATGAAAACAATCGTGCAATCAACAGCATTATGAGAGTGATGGACCATATAAACATACGCCCCCAAGGCAGGTAAGCATACCGAACTGATCGGCCGTGTATGATCTCATGTTCAGCAACGAAGCATCCTTGACTTCAAGTGTCTTACACTTCTTCTCTCTGATGGTACCAGCCAGTTGATGCTCGACTTCTCTCTTCATGGCGAGAAGGGAAAGAAGGAAGATAAAATCCAAGGTCTTACCCCTAAAGAGCGTAAGGTTCGCTTTAGTGAGAATCACACGGGGCAGGCTGTTGAGGAACGCATCAAGGAGTATGATATGAAGAAGACCGATAAGGCTATCGAGATGGTCAAATACGCTATCAAGTGTGGTGTCCGATTCGATTATCTACTGATTGACAGCTGGTTTACCAACGCTGCTTTTGTAAAGCGGATCACCTCTCGTCATATCAAATGCAATCCGGTTGGCATGATCAAGCTTGGCAAGACCAGATATCAAACTCCATATGGAGAACTAACCGCCAAGGAGATTATCAGGAAACTCCATAAACTGGGTCTCTGCAAGCATAATGCGACACTCAAATGTACCTATTGTACCATAGACGTAAAGTATGCTGTAACAACTGTAAGATTGTTCTTCTGCAAGCGAGGACGTAATGGTCAATGGAATGGATTGCTCACTACAGATATGAAACTCAGCTTCCTTAAGGCCTACAAAGTTTATTCTATGCGTTGGGCTACCGAGTGTGCATATTGCGATTGCAAGACTCTTCTGAACCTTGGCAGATGCCAGTCGGTCCATTTCTCTGCACAGATTGCAAGTTTTACGCTGACCTTGATGCAATATAACATACTCTGCACAGTAAAGCGGTTTGAATCGTATGAAACCATCGGGGCACTCTTTGCTGATGCTACTGATGAATCTCTCGAGTTGTCTGTTACGGACAAGATATGGGAACTTATACTGGATACCATCCTGGAAATAGCAGCACTCGTATCTGCTGATGCCAGTGAGTTGCTTAGAGCACTTGTTGATGATAATCCAAAGTTCCATAAACTGTATAGAATGTATAATTTAAACGTCGCTTAATGAATGAAAATTCACTTGCGAAAGTTTAGTGAATTATCCAACTTTGTTTGGATTTTAAATGGAAAGTAAATATGATCGATATTTTTGGAAACTTTTATAAAGGAAAGAAAGTCTTAATAACTGGCCATACCGGTTTCAAGGGTTCTTGGCTTTCTATATGGTTTCAAGAATTAGGAGCAGAGGTTGTGGGTGTTGGTCTTGCACCATATTCAGAGAAGGACAACTTTGTGCTTTCTGGTATAGGAAAACGAATCAAGGCTGACATTCGTGCTGATATCCGTGATGGCGAGAAGATGAAGCAGATCTTTGCTGAATATCAGCCAGAGATCGTTTTCCATCTAGCTGCACAGCCACTCGTACGCTTGAGTTACGAACAGCCAGTTGAAACCTATCAGACAAATGTGATGGGTACCATCAATATCATGGAGGCTATTCATGCAACAAAGAGTGTGAAGGTGGGCGTAATGATCACCACAGACAAGTGCTATGATAACAAGGAACAATTGAAGGGATATGTAGAAACCGACCCTTTTGGAGGTTACGATCCATACTCTTCATCAAAAGGAGCTTGTGAGATTGCCATCCAAAGTTGGAGAAGAAGTTTCTTCAACCCTGAGGATTATGGAAAGAAGCATACTGTTTCTATTGCCTCTGTTCGCGCAGGTAACGTGATTGGTGGTGGCGATTGGGCAAAGGATCGTATCATTCCAGATTGCATTCGTGCTCTTGAGACAACCAAGGTGATTGATATTCGTTCTCCAAAGGCAGTGCGTCCTTGGGAGCATGTACTTGAACCTCTTTCTGGTTATATGCTTCTTGCACAGAAAATGTGGGAAAAACCTACGGAATATTGTGAAGGCTGGAATTTTGGTCCTGAAGCTGAAAGCGTACTTACAGTATGGGAAGTTGCATCTGCAATCATAGAGAGCTTTGGTTTTGGAGAGTTAAAGGATGTTTCTGATCCTAATGCTTTTCATGAAGCAAACCTCTTGATGTTGAATATAGAGAAGGCTAAGATACGATTAGGATGGAAGCCAAGATTGAATGCTAAAGAGTGTGCTGTACTCACATCTGATTGGTACAAGAGATATAAGACAGAAAATGTGTATGAAATTTGTCTAGATGAAATTAATAAATTTATTGGATAAATGAAAAATGTCATAATAACAGGAGCTGATGGTTTTGTTGGCTCTTACACAGTTGAGAGATTTCTTAAAGAAGGTTGTAAAGTACTTGCTTTAGATATGGGGAAAGAGCCTCGAAGGCTTAAAGGACATGAGAATCTTATCTATATGCAGTGCGATATTTCAAATACCAGAGCGATGGTAGATACTATTAGCCATGGTATTTATGACACATTTGTTCATTTTGCTTGGGCAGGTTCTTCTGGTGTGTCTCGTATTGATTATAACCTTCAGATGCAAAATGCACTTAATACAGTTGAATGTCTGAAAGCTGCTAAAGAACTTGGATGTACACGTTTTGTTTGTGCAGGTTCTATTATGGAGTATGAAGTAGAGGCAGCTATTCATTCTCAAGGTTCAAAGCCAGGAATGGGTTACATCTATGGAATGGGCAAACATATTGCACATTGCATGTGTAAATCGGTTGCTGCTAACATAGGAATAGATCTTCTTTGGCCAATGATTACAAATGCTTATGGCATTGGTGAATTCTCTCCTCGATTTGTGAACACCACTCTTCGTAAAATCATCAAAGGCGAACCGCTGCAATTTACAGCTGGCACTCAGAACTATGATTTCGTTTACGTTAGTGATGTGGCACAAGCCTTTTATAAAGTTGCTCTTAATGGTAAGCCATTTCATGAATATATGATAGGCTCTGGTGATGCTAAACCGCTTCGCCAATTCATACTTGAAATGGTTAAGGCGTGCGGCCCAGATTCTTCTCCTCTTTTTGGAGATGTTCCTTTTACAGGTACCAATATGCTTTTGTCTACATTTGCTATTGAGAATATAAAGAACGATTGTGGTTTCGTACCGGAAGTTTCTTTTGCACAGGGAACAAGAATTACTATGGATTGGCTTAAAACTATAGAAAAGTAAGAATGATACAGAAATTTGGATTCAAACAGACATCCTTGAAGGGGGCTTACGAGATAACTCCATTTTATGCAACTGATGAACGTGGTGGCTTCGTGAAGGACTACAATATCGATATGTTCAAGCAGAATGGTATCGATCATGAGTTGAAGGAAGTGTTCTATACCATAAGCAAGAAGGGTGTAATTCGTGCTACTCACTTTCAATTGGTCAAGCAGCAGGCTAAATTAGTCCGTTGTATCAGTGGTCATGTTTATGATGTAATTGTTGACCTTCGTCCAGAATCACCTACTTTTGGAAAATGGCAGGGATTTGATCTTACGTGCGATAACCAGAAGACTCTCTATGTCCCTAAGTTCTTTGGTCACGGCTATTTAGTCCTTGAGGATTCGGTCGTGAGCTACAAATGCGGAGAAGTATTCTATGGTGAAGGCGATAGCGGTATTATGTACAATGACCCAGAAATAAATATTGAATGGCCGTATGAAAAAATTGGCGGTATAAAGAATTTGATTATTTCAGAAAAGGATAAGCATTTGATGAGTTTCTTCGATTATAAAAAGTTATTCTAATGGTCGCAAAATCAGATTATTCTTTCAATTATTTAAAAAACTCATTTTTTCAGATATTAGCAACTGGTATTGGATTTTTATCTTTATTTATTGTTGTACCTTTTTTATCTGAAAATAAAGTTTTATATGGTATTTATTCTGTTTGTATATCATTAACTATTTTCTTTAATTATGCTGATTTTGGTTTTATAACTGTATGCCAGAAATATGTAGGGGAGTATTATGCAAAAAATGACTTGAGGGAAGAGATTAAAATTGTTGGATTTACATCATTCCTATTGATTTTATTTGTTGTCATAGTAGGTTTTTTTTTGCTACCAATTGCGATTTCACCACGTATACTAATAGAGGGCATAAGACAGAGTGATGAGGGTATAGCATCCATGTTGATATTTATTTTAATATTTTCGGCTCCTTTTATTGCCGTAAAAAGAATCTGTAATGTGATCTTTTCAAGTAGAATTGAACAATATAAGTTTCAATCATTTTCATTTATTGGACACGTAATAAAATTACTCTCTATACTAGTTTTTTTTACTAATAGTCATTATATGCTTGTGGAGTATTTCCTATTTATACAAATAGTTGATATTTTAACTACAGTTTTGTTGATTGTTTACATATTCCAAAATTATCATTATGAAAAGGAATTACTCATTAATTCCTTTCATTTTGACATTGCTATTTGGAGGCTTGTACGTGGACTAGTTGGTGCATCTATCTTTACAACAATTTCATGGATTTTGTATTATGAACTTGATCTGATTGTTTTAGCTAAAATTTCATCGCCTGAGCAACTTGCAATTTATTCGGCAGCATTTACTTTTTTAACGCTTGTGAGAAATTATTTCTCAGTAATTTATTCCAGTTTCTCCCCAAGGTTCAATCATTATGTTGGTCTAAATGATAAGAATGGAATAAAACTCTTTTATGTAAAAAATATAAAAGTATTATTACCGATAGTTTTTTTCCCCCTTTTATTATTTGTTTTGTTAGGATATCCATTAATGTTATCATGGATTGGTAATGACTATGAAGAGTCTGTATTACTTGCGAAAGTTTTAGTATGCGGAAATTTATTAGCTTTTATTTCTTATCCATCAACACAATATATAATTGCGACTAATAGAATTAAGGATCTAATGATATCATCTGCATTATTGCCGATTGTTTTTTATGGAGGTATTGCATGTACATTTGGGAGTTGGGGTATAATTTCTTTCGCAATATTTAAATCAATAGGTCAGATACTTACAGCTGTATATCGTTTTATTATTTGTTTAAATAAAATGAATATTAGTTGTCTTAGTATAGTCATTGATTTGTGTAAGAATTATTATATACCGATAGTGTTCATATGTGTTTTTTCTTTTATTGTTTTGAAATTTATGATAGTTCAAAAGAGTACAGAATATCTGGCTTGGAATGTAACGTTATTATGTATATTCTTTTTTATAGTTGTAGGGATAACCATAATAGCTTCTACGTCATTTAGATTATTTGCGGTGTCTTTATTATATAAGTTTAGGAAAAATAATTAGTCATCCCTCAAGAACTTGGTTCAGTTCAGTTGTGCGCTCAAAAGACAAACTTGAGCGCCTTCGATTCTGAAATAAAGTGATTTCATCAGCATTTCGAAAAGGGACAAAAGAGCTCTCATGGCCCTTTTGAAGTTAAATGCGGCAGCAGCAAGCATGACGTTTATAGAGTCTCCGAAGAGACCCTTATAAAAGTTTCTGTTTAAGCGATGGTCACTCTTGCAATGACCGATAACAGGTTCAATGCCTGCTCTCTTGCGGAAGAGTTTGTGTTTCGTAGACTTAGCGTATGCAGAATCAGTCGCCTTCGGTACGCCTGGAATCACCACTGTTGTATCTCCGCATTTATCCTGGCCTCGATAGCCTCTGTCTCCAGCCAAGGTTTTGATAGACCTACCATATATGCGTTTAACCTGTTCCATGGACTTGTCTATCGTATGTCCGTCATATTCATTCCTGAAGGATAGAGCACCTATGATAAGACCGTTCCATGTTCTGACAATGGATACCTTGTTGCCGAACTCATACTTCTTATAGTCCTTGCCTTTGCTGATGCATAGGGTAAGCACTCAAAAAAAGGCTATTGATTGAATAGTCTATCTTCGCAGCGAATAAAATTTTTATAGTTATGTATAGCAGTGAAGATTTTGAAAGATTTTACTTTCAGTACCAGACCGAGGCTTTGCCTCACGGAGAGTCCCTCCAATCATTTTGTGTCAAGAATAAGGTACCTTATAACATTTTTCAGAAATGGTTTAAGGACACTCGTAGAAAAGTAGTTGAAGTTCAGGTCGATGGAGTTCCGGTTGGTGACAATGGAGATAAATCCAAGACAAGTAGCCACTCTCAGGCTGTATCAAAAAACAGTAGTGACAATTCTGTCCGTATCTGGATTGAAGTTCGTATGAGTAACGGTTTGCATTTATCCCAAAAGAATCTTAGCTATCAGGATTTGGTTCGAATGGTAGAGAAACTGGAGGGATTATGCTGAGTGTTACCGGTCTTAATCATTTCTATTATGTCCGTGACTTTACCGATATGCGTTGTAAGCACAGCCGTGTGTTGTCTATCATTCGTGAGCGGCTTCACCGGGAACCCGGTGACGGTGATGTCTTTATTGTCATGTGTCGAAATCGAAGAATAGTCCGTATGTTTTCATTTAATAACCGTTCATACAGTCTTTTCGAGAAGAAGTTTGTTGCAGGCTATCAGTTCATGAAAGTAGAGCGGAATGGAGCGGATACCGTCTATCGGATTGACTGGAAAGACGTGGTTTTGATTCTTGAGAGTCTCGTAGTTAAAGTATTAAAAATCAGATAATTAAATAGTTTCCCCGCTTGAAGTTTTGCAATTATTTTACTACCTTTAATGCTGTAAATCAAAGGTTTAAGTATGATCGAACTGCAACATATCATAGAAACAAAAAGGGAATTGTTGAGTAGGGAAACTTACTCACGGCACCCTATAAATTATAGTGAAGGTATGGCAGAGGATCAAAAAGACCGGTATATCCAATATCTTGCTGAACAGCATAAGGAAGACCTCCTGACGCAGAAAGCCATGCAGCTTGTCCTGGAGGATTTCATGGCTAGGCAGAAGGAGCTTGATGAACGTATGGCTGCCGTCATGTCCGAACAGGCAGAGCTGAAGAAAGAACTGGCCGAGGAACGTCAGCTGCGCAAATCCCTGGAGCGTAAGGCTGAATCTTTTAAGGAGAAACTTGACTTTGCAAACTAGGAACGTTTCGGTGACAGACGGCAGAAAGTCAGGAAGAAGACAGGTTCAGGTACTCCTGAGAAGACTGAGCCTGACCGTCGCAAAGAGAAGGACGATTTTGACGGGACTGAAGACACTCTCTGTATGGATTCGGTTGACGACAACCGGTCCGGTTCTGTTCCGGAGAATGCCGGGAAAGAAAGGGACCTGACCAATCGTCCTGACAAATATAAGACAATGGGAGTGACCAGTGAACCCGTTTTCCACCCATCGGATCTGTCGAAGATTCCCGGACGCATCATCGAAAAGCGTTCCGTTCCGGTATTCAGCCTGAAGACCGTTCTGGTGGAGGAGCGCTTTGAAATGGTGCATTATGTGGAACCCGGCCGCAAACTGAAATGGGGCTATTTCCCGAGTGAGGGTCATCCCGAGATTGTTCCCCGTTTTGAAGGGACGACGGCCACTCCGGAGTTCCTGCAGGCCATCGCTTATGAGGTTTATGTAAAGAATGTGACTTTCGGCCTTCTGCATCAATGGCTGACGGATATGGGGATGACCATATCCGCCAACACCTTGCACAATTGGCTGAGGAAAGGCAAGAAATACCTGGACGAGCAGGTTTGCGTCTTGAAGGACCTTGCATTGGAAAAGGATTCCATTGTCCATTGTGACGAGACTTGGTGTAAGGTCCGGAAGTATGGCCACTACAAGAAATGCTATATCTGGGTACTTGTGAACAAGGCTCAGAAAGTGGCCATTTTCTTCTATGAAAACGGTTCGAGAGTCCGTGAGGTGCTCACGGACTTTTTGGGGGATGCAGAACTAAAGAGCATCATCTCCGACGGGTATGTTGCTTATGTATTTATAGGTGATGAATTGAAATCGGCACAGTTCAAGGATACCATCCATCAGGTTTGTTTCTCTCATCTCAACAACAAGTTTGTCAAGGCAGTTAATCAAGGGGGCGAACCTGTCGCTGAGCTTTTCCACAATGATTTTCAAGCGCTTTTTGGCAGAGAGCATCGGTACGAAGAAGCTGGTCTCACTCCTTAAGAAAGGCTTCGGGAAAGACAAGGCTTGGAAACCAAGGAAATTGTGATAAGGATACGCAGCAGGCTGGAGAGTGAACTGGCAAAGAAGACTGAGTTCCGAAGTCCGTACTATACGGAAGCTCTCAATTATCTGAATAAATTTTGGAAAGAGCTGTTTGCCTTCCTAGATGATGGAGAATTACCGATAGATAATAATCTGGCTGGTGTGTCACGAGGGCATTATAACATGATGCTATTGGCTGGTATTATGGATGTTTTGTCCGCAACTATCAAAGAGATGAGGGTAGGTCCCTCGCAATCGGTTTACAGGAACTGGTCGCAAACCATCACAAGCTGCGTTTTGAGCAATCAAGAAGTGGTGAGCGTTGTGTGTAATAAGTCAGGAATTATGGTAAGGTATGTGTAATGGAGTTGAATGTGAATGAACCGTTGATGAAGCATCGTTATTGTTATCAGGTTACATCAGAAATAGGGCTTCGGCTACGCTCTATGAAAAGAAGGGAAGCTTCCTGTTTACTGACCCTTTGGTGTACGGTGTGTAGGCGGCAAGAACATTATATAGGCTCTTTGATAGAACGTGAGAAGCAGACTGAGAATGTCAAGAGAAAATGTCAAAGACGCATGACACGTAAGGCAGAAAGTATCAATGTCTCAATCAGTGGCGGATTTCTCCGTAGTAGTGTTGAAATTCTTGTAATGAGGATGGAGCGAAGGGGGAAACGTATTCAGCGGACTGCACTGTGCAACTTGATAAACTAAGGAGGACGCAATGCAAGAAGCAAAACCATTTCAAATAGACAAAAGAATAATCTTTGAAGCCTTTAAGAAAGTGAAGTCAAATGGAGGTAGTCCAGGCATTGACGGTATAGAAATGAGCGCTTATGAGCAAAACTTGGGTTCCAACTTTTATCGTCTATGGAATCGCATGAGCTCCGGCAGTTATATGCCCAAAGCGGTAAAACTTGTGGAAATTCTGAAATCAAATGGTGGTAAAAGACCTTTAGGGATTCCCTCTGTTGAAGATCGTATAGCGCAAATGGCTGTTGTAAACGTTATTGAGCCTCTCGTAGAACCCTATTTTCATAAAGATTCATTTGGTTATCGTCCGCATCGTTCAGCTCATGATGCCATAGCCAAGGCAGAAAGACGGTGTTGGAAGTACGCATGGGTTTTAGATATAGATATATCCAAATTCTTTGATACGATCGACCATGGCCTATTGATGAAAGCGGTGGAGAAGCATATCAAGACAAAGTGGATACTTCTCTATATAAAACGTTGGTTGACCGTTCCTTATCAGGGGAATGACGGGGCAATAGTGAAGAGACACATGGGAGTACCGCAAGGTTCAGTCATAGGCCCAATCTTAGCAAACCAGTTTCTGCACTATACCTTTGATAAATGGATGTCTTATAAATATCCTCACGTACCTTTTGAGAGATACGCAGATGATTGTGTTTGTCATTGCGGTACATTGGCTCAAGCTGAATACATAAAGGACAGGCTTGGAGAACGTTTTGCTGAATGTAAATTGACATTTAATGAGGAAAAGACGAAAATAGTATTCTGCAAAACGAGCAATCGTTCATCAGAGCACTATCATTGTACTTCTTTTGATTATTTAGGTTTTACTTTCAGACCGAGAGCGGCAAAAGATAAACGCAAGAATGTCTTATTCACAAGTTATTTGCCTGCAATAAGCAATAAATCGGAAAGTAGAATACATGAGACAATAAAATCATGGAATCTCAAACGTCTTCATAATAGAAGCCTACGATTCGTAGCGGCATATATCAATGATGTCGTAAGAGGATGGATAAGCTATTATGGGAAATTTGGTAAAACAGAATTTTGGAAAGTTATGTGTCACCTGAATCGCTCTATTGCCTATTGGGCAAAGACAAAATATAAAAGACTTCGACGTCGTGGTGTCATATCTGCCCATTACTGGCTGGCTTATATAGCTCAGAAAGAACCCAACCTGTTTTATCATTGGCAAGTAGGATATATACCCTATGCACGTCAAAAGAAATGATTCGAATACGAAGAACCGTATGAAGGGAGACTTTCACGTACGGTTCCGTGAGAGGCTGAGGGTGAAATTCCCTTGGTCTACTCGACAGCGGACTATCCGTCCTTTGACGAATAACCGAAAGAACAGCCTGTTCTACGGTAGCGAGCGTGGAGTGGAGATGGCCGTTTGGTTCCACTCATGGGTGGGATCGGCAAGGCTCGTGGCTTGAACTTGAAGAACTGGATGGTCAGTCTCGTTCGTGAGTTGATGAGAGGCAATAAAGACTACGAAGGCCTCCTTCAAGGTGCCTATATTTAGGCTATAAGAAGAAAAATCAATTTTAAGTGAGAAATTTCAATCTGCTATCTTGTTGAAAACAAGAGAAGTGGAAGTGATTGAGTATTTACCTAATAATGCGACAAAAATAAATTTCAGTTATGAGTAAGGAAAAAGTTTTAGTTGTCGCTTCTGTTGCGTCAATGATAGACCAATTTAATATCCCATTTATTAAATTAATGATTGACATGGGATACCATGTTGATGTTGCATGTAATTTTGAGAAAGGTAGTACATGTACCAACGAGAAAATTGCCCAACTGAAGAAAACCCTTAAAGCGATGGGGGTAGATTGTTTTCAAATAGATTTTGCAAGAAATGTACTTAATATTAAGGATAATCTCAAAGCTTTTTCACAGGTCGAGAAATTGATGAAATGCAATGACTACGTTTTTGCTCATTGTCATTCACCAATAGGCGGCATGATAACTAGAATTGCCGGAAAGATTACAAAAACAAAGATAATATATACTGCGCATGGCTTCCATTTTTATAAAGGAGCTCCTTTACTAAATTGGATGGTATATTATCCGATTGAATTATTGTGCGGGTATTGGACTGATATTCTAATAACAATCAATAATGAGGACTATGAGTTAGCCCAAAAACACATTAAAGCGAAAGAGATTGTTTATGTACCGGGTATTGGAGTTGATTTAAACAAATTTGGCAATATCGATGTAGACCGCAATAAGGTTAGAGAGTCACTATGTGTACCTGCAGACAAAATTTGGATTTTATCTGTAGGAGAACTTATAAAAAGAAAAAATCAAGAAAGATTGATTAGAGCTATAGCCCAAATACCAAATGTTTATCTTACTATAGCAGGTAGAGGGGAATTACAACCCGAATTTGAGAATCTAATTAAGGAGTTAAAAATAGAGGATAGGGTAAAACTACTCGGATTTAGGACAGATATTTCTGCGTTGTGCGCTTCTGCTGATGTCTTTGCATTCCCATCATTTCAAGAGGGATTGTCTGTTACATTAATGGAGGCTATGGCATGGGGTAAACCATGTGTAGTTAGTGCTATAAGAGGCAATACAGATTTGATAGACGAGAATGGAGGTGTCCTTTTTGACCCTCACAATATAGAATATATTACCAGAGCTGTTAACAAGATTATTGATAGTAATTGGCAGGAGATGTCAATATACAACAAAAAGAAAATTCGACAATTCGATTTACCAACTGTAATCAATAATGTTCAGGAACTCTACAATGAATTTTTATCCAGGGAGTATCTTGCTGTAAGTCAAATAATTAAAAGGCAAAATGCAAGAAGAAGCCTTGGGCTAAACAATAGTGATGTCCTTTTACTTTCAATAGGTGAACTTAATAATAATAAAAATCATGCATCAGTAATTAGAGCCATTAACAATCTGAATGTTAAGTATATGATAGCAGGTAAAGGTCCCCTGAAATATGAATTAATTAATTTAATAGACAGTCTGGGAATGCGAGAACAAGTAAAACTGCTAGGTTTTAGAAATGACATAAATGACTTACTTTCCGCGGCAGATATTTATGTATTCCCATCGCATAGGGAAGGACTTTCTGTCGCTTTGATGGAAGCGATGGCTTCAGGGTTACCTTGTGCTGTGAGTAAGATCCGTGGCAATATTGATCTTATTGACCACAATGGAGGTAGATTATTTAATCCCCAAAATGTGAATGATATTAAATCTGCTATTGTGGATATGCTTTCAATAGATAGGTTCTCTATGCAAGAATATAATAAGCTAAAAATTCAGAGATATTCATTAAACAATATAATTAAACAAGTCGCTGATATCTATCGCTCTATAAATAACTAGGTAAAATATGAAAATACTTATTACAGGTATCCATGGTTTCGTGGGCTCCAATTTGGTCGTGTATCTTAAGGGTAAACACAAGATATACGGTCTTGATGTTGTTACTCCTGAAAAAGACGGTGTTATAAAAACATTTTTGTGGGATGATTTAGACTCCGGGAAACTGCCTGGATTTGATGCGATAATCCACCTTGCAGGTAAGGCGCACGACACAAAAAACAAGTCGGCTGCAGATCTCTATTTTAAGGTAAATACAGGGCTGACGCAGAAGATTTATGATTATTATTTAAAGTCTTCCGCTAAGAAGTTCGTATTTTTCAGTACGGCAAAAGCTGCGGCAGACAAGGTTGAGGGTATTTTGAAAGAAGATGTAATACCTACTCCTGTCGGTCCTTACGGCGAAAGTAAAATTAAGGCTGAAGAATATATTTTAAATAACATAGTGGATGGTAAGGATTTCTATATTCTACGTCCGTGTATGATTCATGGTCCGGGAAACAAGGGTAACTTGAATCTGTTGTATGGTGTTGTCTCAAAGGGTATTCCTTGGCCGCTAGGAGCATTTGACAACCTAAGAACGCTGACATCAATTGAAAATGTTTGCTTTACGGTTGAAGGACTGCTGACAAAGAGTGTTGAGAGTGGCATATACAATATGGGGGATGATGAGCCAATGTCTACTAATGAACTTATAGCGACTATTTGTTCTATGTTGGGCAAAAAAGCTCATATATGGCATATGAACAAAGGGATGATGACGACGTTTGCTAAAGTCGGTGATATGCTTCATCTTCCTCTGAACACAGAACGTCTGCAAAAGTTGACGGAAAATTACGTTTCATCTAACGATAAAATCAAAAAAGCTTTAGGCGTATCCGAAATGCCTGTCTGTGCTAAAGACGGACTTATTCGTACAATAGAGAGTTTTAGGAAATAGATGTCTCTATCTTCAAATAATTTCATTATGCTAATTTACTTTGTAATATTAGTTCTGCTCATAGTCGCAGAGTTAGTATATTTTCGTATTGCCGATAAGTTCAATATTATCGACAAACCTAACAATCGATCATCTCACTCAAAAGTAGTTTTGCGCGGGGGAGGTATAATTTTTACCCTTGGGGCTATCCTATGGTTTGTAATTATATCACTAGCTTCGGTTATCCCGGATTTATCGCAGTTTGCTACAATCTCTGTAACGCAATATACACCCTTTTTCATTGGCTTGATACTTGTTTCTGGGGTTAGTTTCGTAGATGATATCCATCCATTACCGGACTCGCTTCGTCTTGTTGTGCAGTTCAGTGCGATGTTCTTGATGTTTTGGAGTTTGAATATTCTGCATTGGAATATGTGGTGGGTCGTGATTCTTGCGCTTATTGTTTGTGTTGGCATCACTAATGTCTACAACTTTATGGACGGGATTAATGGCATTACAGGTGGATACAGCCTTGCGGTTCTATTCCCGTTGCTATTGCTTCAATGGCAAAACCCACAAGACTCATCGCTCGTTATTACTACGATATTGGCAGACTTGGTATTCTGTTTTTTTAACTTTCGTCCCAAAAATAAGGCGAAATGCTTTGCTGGAGATGTCGGCTCGATAAGCGTTGCATTTATCATCCTTTTTGTCATAGGCAAGATAATTGTCTCAAATGGAGATATAACATGGCTAATATTGTTAATGGTTTATGGGGTTGATGCTTGCTTGACTATTGTTCATCGAATCATGTTGCACGAGAATCTTGGTCAGGCACACCGAAAACATGGTTATCAATTAATGGCAAATGAATTAAATATATCACATGTAGTAGTCTCTTTGATATATCTTGGATTACAACTTGTTATATCACTTGGTTTTATATATTTAATTCCTAACACAGTAGTTGCACATTGGATATATCTTATAATTGTATTAGTTCTCTTAACAATTACATATGTTATTTTTATGAGAAAATATTATCCTCTACATGAGAAATATCTAAATAGTCTTCATTGTTAATAATTTAATAAATGAGTAATATGATTATTGATGACATTTTTTTGGATAGTCTTTTAGAAAAGGCTACTGAGAGCGAACGCAGAAGAGTAAATTACGACTTACGTACAACAGCAGATGACCAATCTCAACGTATACTTAACGTCTTGCTTCCTGGTACACAAGTCCCCATTCATCGTCATCAGGACAGCACCGAGACAATCTTTGTTGTAAGTGGCCGTCTCACCGAAATCTTCTACAATGAAAAAGGCGTGGAGTGTGCGAGACATGATCTTTGTCCTGCTGAAGGGCGTTTTGGCTTGCAAATTCCAACGGGCATGTGGCATACCGTTATTGTAAAAGAGCCTTGTGTAATATTCGAGGCCAAAGATGGTGCCTACAAGCCTCTGACTTCTGCTGATGTTTGGAATTATGAATAAGACTTTTATTATGAGGAAGTTTTTATAAGGCGTTGGGCAGTTCTTGTCATATATCTGCGTGCCACAGTGGTGTATAAAAAAGAATAATGTCAAAAATGATTAAGCTATGTATCTCTTAAACTACAGAGACGAAATTATTGAGAAGAGGACGAAGACTATTCCTCTGACTGACCTTGATAGAGCGAAAGAGTTGTTAAAGGAGATGAAAGATGTTTTTATCGAGGAGTGCGACTTTATGGATTGTGTTGAAGTGGAGAAAGATACTCCCTCTCACTATGAAGCAACCGATGGTGAAGACTGGATTACCATCCAGATAACTCAGACTCTTGATTAATGAATATTTTTTAGAAAATAGTGAATTATGGGGCAAATCTATACTGACTGGCGTAACAGCTTGAAAAAAACTGACGATAGTGTTTTCTACTATCACCGTTCGTAGGAGTGGATAGTGTTGGGACTTTCGATGTATGAGATAGCATCACGCTCATCATAAGCATACGTGTGATTTATACCGGGAACTGTTGAAGGATATGAAAGGGATCACCTTGCATGAGAATCCTTCCGGTCGTTTTGATAGTAATTATTGGTTGAATACGATTGTCTTGGATCCTTTATTGAGGGTGAAAGGGCAGGAGAATGCTTATCAAGCAACGGTACAAGGTGCTGTTGGTGGTGCGGGCGGTGTGACTCACGCAGCGGTGAACGCACATACGGATTGCGAGCCGAATGCCAATGTCGAGGCGATGCGTGTGGGACTTGACGCGATGGGTATAGAATCCCGTCCTTTGTGGAAACCGATGCATAAGCAACCTGTTTATAGGGATTGCCCGGCTTATGTGAATGGGGTGAGCGAATCTTTGTTTAAGGTTGGGTTGTGCCTGCCTTCCGGCCCGTATGTAACGGATCGGGATATTGAGTATATCGTTGGAGGTATAAGGGGCTTGATTGAGCGTTGATTTTAACAGTTTTCATGAGCTAAATTCGTTTCAATGCGTAGGCCTAAGTAAAGGCTAATCATAAAGATTTTATTTTTGTTACGAGGAGGGTGTGTCATTTTGATGCACCTTTTTTTGTGTTCTTTAGCTGAACTTTTCCTTCGCCCCAAAGTCTTACTCTATTCGAGAGCGGAGTTTATGACCATGTGTGAGAGAGCTAGGATCGTGTTCCTACGCATTGAGTATTGGGAAAATATTGCAATCGGCTCAAATATTGCGGTAAAGATACGAATATCGGCTCAATTTGAGCCGATAGTTGAAGGAAAATTAGTACTTTTGAGCCGATTTAGTGAAAGGAATGTTATGACTATCGAAACAGAAATCCTACAGGTATTGCACTATCATCCGCTATCAAATAGAGGAGCGATAGCTTCCATGCTGGTAAATGCACCAAGCGACAGCACCATGAAAAGACTCTTGGCTGATGCTGTCAGCAAAGGTCTTATAGAAGTGTATGGAAAAGGACCTGCTACCAAATACTCGCTTACTCCACAAGCTCAGGTAACGATGCCTTTGGATATTGATACCTATTTCAAGAATGAAATGGATGATCGTACTGTGCAGGAAAATTTCAATTTCGAACTCATAAAACAGATTCTGCCAAAGGTTTCACTTTTCACAGAAGAGGAATGTAAACGTTTGGATAAAGCTCAGTCCACTTTCAGAACCCACCTTAAAGAACTTTCTGAAACAGATTACAAAAAGGAGATGGAAAGACTGGGAGTTGACCTGTCGTGGAAATCTTCACAAATCGAGGGCAATACTTATTCCCTGCTAGAAACAGAGCGCCTGCTGAAAGAAAGACAGGAAGCTACTGGTAAGACAAGGGAAGAAGCTATCATGCTGCTCAATCACAAGGATGCGCTTGATTTTGTTCTCAATGTGCCCGACTATCTTAAGGAAATATCCGTCCACCGCATAGAGGACATCCATTCTTTACTGACCAAGGATTTAGGTGTGGAAAGAAACATACGACGCCGACGTGTGGGTATCACAGGTACGAACTATCGTCCCCTTGATAACGAGTTCCAGATTCGTGAGGCATTGGAAGATTCCTGTAAACTTATCAATGGCAAAGACAATATCTTCGAGAAGTCATTACTTGCACTGGTTCTCCTTTCTTATATTCAGGCATTTTCGGATGGAAACAAACGTACTGCCCGTATCACAAGCAATGCTATACTGATAGCCAATGGTTATTGCCCAATCTCATTCAGAACGGTTGATTCCATAGACTACAAAAAAGCCATGCTGATATTCTATGAACAGAATAACATTGCCGCTTTCAAGAAGATATTCATAGAACAATTTGAATTTGCTGTCAAAACTTATTTTTGATTTCTTTTGTGAAAACTAACGGACTATTGTATTTACGAAACAACTTCTACTACTGAACAATTATAATTATGCCCCCGTCTTTCTTTCTTTCCTTAGGGAGGATGAGAGAGACGGGGGCTTTTTTATGCTTCTAAACATGGAATGATAATTGGCTGGGATTTGGATAATCGCTAACTTGTCGGCGCTGAATCCGTGAAATTCCTTGCAGATTGTAAGCACCTACTAAATCATTCACGTTATGGAAATACATCTTGATAACTATTTGCCGGAATATCCTTCCTTCGTTTCCGGTATTCGCCGTGCTCCCGATCGCGGCTATTCGCTTACGCCCGCTCAAACAGAAACGGCATTGATGAACGCGCTTCGTTACATCCCTGTTGAATTACATGAGAAGCTAGCTCCTGAGTTCATGGAGGAATTATTGACCCGGGGACGGATCTATGGTTATCGCTACCGTCCGCAGGGAGACCTGAAAGCGAAGCCTATCTCTGAATATAAAGGTAAATGTATCGAGGGAAAGGCCTTTCAAGTAATGATCGATAATAACCTCTGCTTTGATATCGCTTTGTACCCTTACGAGTTGGTTACGTATGGCGAGACTGGGCAGGTCTGCCAAAATTGGATGCAATATCGTTTGATTAAGAAGTATTTGGAGGAGCTGACCGAGGAGCAGACCTTGGTGATTGAATCTGGGCATCCTCTGGGATTGTTTCATTCTAAGCCGGATGCCCCACGGGTGATTATCACGAACTCCATGATGGTGGGAATGTTCGATAACCAAAAGGATTGGCATATCGCCGCCCAGATGGGAGTCGCTAATTATGGACAGATGACGGCCGGAGGTTGGATGTATATCGGCCCGCAAGGTATCGTACACGGTACGTTTAATACCTTGTTGAATGCCGGACGTAAGAAATTAGGGATTCCACAAGATAAGGATTTGCGAGGCTATCTGTTTGTATCTTCCGGTTTAGGAGG
>ULPO01016262.1_pt1 | contig 33406 bp, 29 predicted proteins | sample 1953611 | NCBI WGS metagenome assembly ULPO01 (sample SAMEA4835632, study PRJEB28245) | human gut metagenome | biome: gut microbiome; material: fecal sample | place: Denmark | collected 2008 | reverse complement strand
GTCTGAATATCCTGTGTCAAGAGTCTCTGTATGCGAATACGGGAGAACAAGTTCATGTTCCCCTCCATTCTCATCAACATATATATACTGCATTGTTTTATCCGGAACAGGCTCACCAGCCAGATATTCTGTATCCTTGTAGGAATATACATGTACCGGCTTGCTATCCTTTGTAACACTGCTCTGTGAAAGAATATATGTATATCCATTCTGCGTTATGCTCTGTGGAGCCTTATAATTCTCTGCAACATTACTCTCTGTCTTTGATACTTCACCATCAATCTTAATCGGTATATTATTTACTTTCTTTTTGTCATACTCAACTTTATCAAGAGTATATGTGTTCTTATCATCCTCTTTCTTATTGTCAAACTCAAATTTGTAGCAGTTCTCATCATCTGTGTAATACACTTCTGTTGATGTCTCTGTTACATAACCATCTGTAGTTTCTGCAGCAATAACCGGCTCCCTATCCGCAAGCATAGCCGATATTGATCCTACTCCTATTATAAATATTATGATCAATGATTTACTTCTTTTTTTTCTTTTAGCTGCTATAACGGCTGCTATTCCGGATATAGCAAATGCCAAAAGGAGAATCAGCCACAACACTGGTGCCTTATCCCCAGTATTTGGTGTACCGCCTCCACCTTGTGCTGGTTTTGACTCAGGTCCAGAAATAGTCACATATCCTACCTTTGCCTCATTAGTGACTGTTATTTCTGCGTCATGTGTTCCATCGATCACAAACTCCGGACGGTCTGTGCATAATATGTATGTATCAAGCGTCTTTGTTTCCACAACATAGTAATCACCCGGTGTAAGATTTGTTACTACTATGTCTCCATCCCTGTCTGTGATATATGTTCCTATATACAGATCTCCCGTTTTATTCTTCCAGGATTCAATTTCTTTTATCTGAGACTCATTAAGTCCTGCGAAGTTTTCAACATCTACTGATTCGATGATCGTTTCAGACTTCTTGAACAACATAAACGTTACACCAGATACCGGCTTATCTTTGTCCTGAAGTTCACGCTTGTGTATTGTAAGTTTTCCACTCATCGGAGATATACTTATTGTCTGGTCTCTATTTGTTATATCTTCTTCTGCGTAGAGAAGCTCTCCTTTATAGTAAACATACTCATAACATACAACATCCGATACCGTTCCATCCGGCTTTAACAATCCAGACTTCTGAATGTCAATAGAACAAGCCATATCTACGCTGCCCTTATCTGATGCTGCTACAAATGTGTTTTCTACAACAGCATCTTTGCCATCATTTATTACATTACCTGTATCTGCATTTATAAACTTAGCAATGAATGTAAACTCAAAACCCTTCTTCAAGTTTATGTATTTTGCTGTATCTGTCAGCTTCACTATTCCAGACGTTTTTATCTCTTTTATCGCCGATCCAGACTCATGCAGCGTAGTTCTAACACGAGGATGCTTCATACTTTGACCTTCATCATTAATATCAGTGTGACAAGCCACGTCTTTTCCTAATGTAGTTAGATACTCATAAAATACACTAACCTTACCTACAAGATTACAATCAACAGGATTATATCTGACTGTAACTGGTACTACCATATTCTTTTTATCTGCTATAAATGTCTTAGTTCCGGTTACATATTCTCCAGAACTTGTTTTTACTTTTCTCTTTGACCACTGTTCATATAAATAAGTCGTAAGTGTATACTCTTTTCCTACGACCAAATTAGTGCATGTCACATAATCTGTACGCTCCTTTACCGCATCTATCGACGATGTAAAGTTTGCTCCAGTAACTGTATCCTGAGCTGTTGTATGTATTCCAACAAACCTTATCTGCTGTCTCTCATTATCAATATCAGTATGCTCAGCTACAAGAACATCACCATCATCAGTCACAAGATATAACCACTGCTGCACAGTTATTGTCCCCCCATCATATGGGGTAGCATCGAATTTAGGCAAATAAACTGTCTTTGACATTTCACTCTTTAATGCCATGAACTCTGTGTTTCTAACAAGTTCTTCAGAACCATTAACCACACCTTCTCCAGTCTTCGTAAATGCAGCCTTAGATACGAGTTTGTATATCAGTCCTGGGACAAGATTATGACAAACTACCTTATCACCTATTTTTGTATGTTTCGTTGCCTGTATTTCCTGCAGACCATTTGCATCAACGAATGCATCAGTCTCTATACTCGGCACTGAGAATGTCTGTGCTCCACTTTCATCTTTCAGATCAGCATGTGCAATCGGCTCCCCGCTATCATCTGTCATAACTCCTGTTATATCAACCTGATCATTTATTACCTGAAGCACGTCATTATCAACGCCCTCATATAGATATTCACACACCACATAGGTACTTTCCATGCCTATACTGTTAAACGTGAATTTTACTGGATCATTAAGCTCAAAATGTGGCAAATATCCATTAACAGCACCAACTGTATCCGTCTTAAATGTCATTGTTGCAAGTATATACTCACCATTTCCATCGACAGCCGGTTTTCCCGTTGCCTTATCCTTGACTATACCCTTGATTGTAAAATCCTTACCTGCTTCGATCCAATTGAACTGTACCTGATCATTTAATGTAACGTTATCTCCTGAACTTACAAAATGATCTGCTAAAGTTGTTAGAGATGGATATGGAACATTGATAAAATCATCCTTAACCTGTTCTATCACACCATTCTCTGATACAGTGACCTCCTGAGGATCTGACAGAACATATCCCTTGTTTGCATCGCACCGCATTTCTTCGATAATGTACTTATCATATGGCAATGCGCCTCTGTCATCAGATACTTTTGATAAATCTATGTCGGCACAGCTAATATCTGAATCACCGGTAAACCATAATCCCCAGGAACTATCCATATCGGTCTGAATATATCCTGTATCTGTTTCCATGTAACCTTCACAGTTTTTGTTTGTGTTAAATGAGTTCTTATTCGCTGCAGATGAAAAATGTCCATCAGCATCTGTCATGACATAATGTGCTTCACCTGTAGTTTTACTTGTGATCTTGAATACCACATTTGCCATAGCCGACAAGCTGCCATCATCATTTATCTTCTTCTTGCTAAACTCGATATCTCCTCGCTTAACCGGTTCATAGATGTCTATAGTATTCTTGTCAAGCACATTATTGTAGTATGTCGTGTTTCCTGATCCATCAAGATATACAGACGTACTCGGTACATCATCTATATATGTTACTTTCCCACCTGAAGATAATCTTATATAACCCGCATTATCACCGGTTATATTCAGGTATCCCTTAGATGGTGTAACCTCGGTGATCCTTACTGTACCAGGATCAAGATTGAAAAATCCATCCGAAATATCTGGAGCCTGATCACTTGGATATTTTTTGTTGTTCTTAATAAGATATTTATCGCCAAACCACGCCTTATATCCACCATCCTCGTAAAGTGTTTTTATGTACCATGTATTATCTGGTAATCCTGTAGCCTGAGCCTGTGTCTTTCCTTTGTAATATTCAAGCTTAAACACGGCATTGGCAAGCGAAGCTGCCCCGGCCGTGTTAAGCTTTCCCGTTTCTGCATCAACCTTTCGTATAACAAGCTTTAAAGGATCGCCCGCTACCACATCCGTGGCATCATAGCAGATTGAACCTATAGAATCACCATATACACCATTTTTATCTGTAGTATCAGTAACAGTCTTTTTTATCCAGCTAACTGTTCCATCCGTTTTCTTCTCTGCCCTATAATATACAAGTTTTTCTCCGTTGTCGGATATAGTAAGAACTGCAGCATACTTCTCAGGCTGAAGATCGCATCCTTCCGGAGCAGTCGTCTCAACTATAGTATATTTACCTACTGGTATACCGGTAAGCTGCACACCATTCTTTTTAACTACTGTCCCCTTACTGCTGAGCATTTTCAGAGTCTTATACTTACTGCTAATTGCTGTCACCGCACCATAACCACTTTTCTTTGACGTGAATTTTGCTACAGCAGCCTTATTGCTGTCATACATTGTATAGACAGCATTCTCTGCAGGTTTTGAAGTACCATCAGCTGCAATAGCACTTTTCTTCATAGACAGAGATCCGTATATGGCATTATCGGTCGATTTATAGATAAACCCTGTATCAAGACAGTTAAAGCTGCCTCCACTTGTTACATGTCCATCATCTAACGATACACCAAATCTTGCTTCATACGTATAAGTATCGCCGGCTGATGTAACACCGGATATCCCTTTATTAAGGGCATATCCATGAGGAGCTTTCGTTTCAACAATAAAGTAGCGGATTCCGGCTTTCAAAGCCACTACCTTATCTCCAATATTTCCCACAGCTTCTGCATGTTTTATTGCTGTAACTACACCATCTCCGTTTTTATCGGTTCTGAAACGTACAACATTGATTATTTTACCGCCATCGGATCTGTACAAAAGATATTCCGCTCCCTGAAGCGCTTTTCCATCCACACTCACTTTTTTCAGTCTGAATCTAGGCTTAGACCACTTGACCGAGAGTGATAGTTTCTGTGATTCCCCTTTCCCAAGAAAACCTACTTTCTGATAAGAATCACCACAATCAAGCATCATCGCTTCATACCCTGTAGCTCCACTAAAATTAACTTTTGAGATATCCGCCTGTGCCAGATTTGCAGTAAAGTACATATATCTTTTACCTGAAAAGGCTGTCTTTGAGCCAGCATTTTTATATATTTTTCCATCTGCGCTGATCATTATCGATACACCCTTTGAGGCGCTGACAGATATCCTTCCTGTCTTGCTTGCAGGTGTAACACTGATTGTCTGCGACTTCTGCTGCTTATTTGCAATATTATATGAGGTGTTAAGTACACTTCCGTTTTTCATCCCATTACCATTACATGCTATCTTGTAACGACTCTCACTTGATGTCAAAGGATATGGCTGTGCCTCAAGCCAGGCGATGTATTCATTTGCAAATTCAGCATACTTCCAGATATATGACATAGTCCTGTTATGATAATAGTAATAATCAAGTGTTGCTGAAATTCCTGCTATGTTATATTCATTATAAGGATCTCCTCCATCCTTCCAACCTGACCACGGATCTGGTCCAACAAATGAATAATATAAAGCTCTTCTGATATCCGCTTCAGCTTTATCAACAGTGACAACACTTCCTGACTGTACTCCATAATTGCTCGGAGCAGGTTTTCCCTCCTCCATACAGAACCCATATCCGGTATTTCCACATGTCAGTGACTCTGATATTTTAAACAATGTACATATAATTCCTGTATCACCTCTCACATCTTTTTCATGTGTTATATCATAACTGTCACTTGCAAGTGCCGCTGTACCTGTATAACCTAAAATGACATATGTACTCCTACCTGTTGTATCTGTTCTGGCTGCATCACCTGGCGTAGCTATGCCATCAATATTGTTCTCTGAAAGCATAACCCTGGCCTTAGTCTTTTTGCCCGATGTAACATCAAAAAATATGAGTTCTTTATCTCTTGTTATCTTTGATCCTGTCTCAACAGTTACATCAGACTTATATAACTTCTCTCTCTGTTTTAATGAGTATGTACCGGCAGCCAGTTTTATCATCTTTTCTGTTCTGCCCCCCTTAATGTCATTCACATTATCATACACTACAGGCTCACCTTCACTGTCTACATAAGCTCTGCCGTCATATGATAAAACAAATTCTCCTATTTGCTCACCCTCGCTGTCATATACATCGTATACGACTCCAGCAGCTCCGGCCTGCGGTTTATAATCACCACCGTCACTACCCTCAGGTTCAAACATCACTTCTCCAGCACTATCTGTTGGAGTTGCTACCTCGGCGCTCGCCGGAATAACATTAAACATCATTACTGCCACAAGCAGTATCGCCAGCAGCTTTTTCATCTTATTTTTTATCCGCATAATTTCACTCCTTTCCTGTCCTTGCGGATTTTTATTTGTATATAATAAAAGGCCTATCCCCGGTACTTGAGGACTGGCCTGGATTTTTGCAACTAAAAAGAAAATTGCTCTCTCTTCTGCACGAAAAAAGGAACATGTCTCCATGTTCCCTTATCAGATCTATATTTACTTTGCTATATACTATTTAACAGCGCCGCACTTTGAACATTTGTATCCGGTTGTAACAGTCGTGTCTTCGTATACATCTGGATGATGTATTGTTTTTACATACTTCTGATATGAGATTGCGGCAGCTCCCTCATGAAACCATTCATCTGCGCGAGGATCATATACCAGCTCTCCACAATCACCCGGATCATGACCATCTGCCACATCTTTACCACAATATGCACACTTCATTCTAGTCTCATACACATCCTCATCCCAGCCTTCTTCTACCAGAACCTTCTCTGTCTTGGTCTGTGCTACCCAGTCGTGCTGACACTCGGTAGTCCTCTCAGTCGGAGCTTCTGTCGTTACCCTCTCTGTAGCTCTCTCGGTTGGAGCTTCTGTCGTTGCCCTCTCTGTAGCTCTCTCGGTTGGAGCTTCTGTGGCTGGTCGCTTTGTCTCACTCTGCGTTCCTGCTTCTGTTGTGGTTCTGCCACCTGCGTTCTGTGTGACAGCTTCTGTTGTGGTCTTATCCTTGGATGATGACTTTGTATCTTTATCGCCCTTGCCTGCATTTGTCTTGACAGAGGACTTGCCTAATGCCGTTTTATTCTTCGCTGTCTTCTCATTCTTCTTACCGCTGGCAACCGCTGTCGATGCTTCAGACTTCTTGCCAGCCGCTTCTTTAGTCAGCTTATCCACCCATGCTGTCTGTGCTGTATCTCCATCCTTCTTATCCCGAAGTATGAACACAAGGCTTAGTGTCATGACAAGCAGTACCGCTGCTATAGCCGATGTTATTATCAATATTTTTTTCTTATCCAGCTTCTTTGTGTCTTTCATACGCTTTGTCCCCCTTTATATTTCATCATTATATAGTACCTCTGATTATATGATACACGCATTGCGTGTATTTGTCAAGCTCTTATATCTATTTCCGTAAAAAAAGAACATGACTTTGCATCATGTTCTTCTTATAGATATGAAAATGAATGACCAGGGAAGGAGTATCGCGGTTTGTCGTATTTCTCTTACACCTTCGACAAGTATATCATAACATATCCTGAAATGAATTTTATAGAACTTTTGGAACTTTGGGAACTTTTTTCATCAGATTTCCTCTATCCCATACTTTTTCTGTACATCTTCAAAGCTACAGTTATGCTCTTCCATGTAATCTTCTACCATTTTCTCGTATTTTGGAAGCTCACAGAGCCTTATCCGGATAAGGTCATACATATAATCCGTCATTCTTCTTCTCTTTAGCTCCCAGTCCTGAAGAGTTCTGTATGGGATTCCCAGCATATATCCAACATCAGCTCTCGAAAGTCCCAGGCTCTTTCTCAGCTCTGTAAACTTCTCATTTGTCTCATATATATCCATCTCTATTCACCAACTTCTCATCTGATTTTGATTTATCAGGTAATTATATATTTTTTCCACCAGATCACCTGCTCTGTTCTAAACATGATATACTGCTCTGTTAGTTATCTTTGAATTATATCATACATTCTCGCTAATCCTCAATATAAGTTATCTCATCATATCTTATATCCTCTTCCCTCATCGAGTTACCCTGATGTCCCCTTGCCAAAACTACCGCAAGCAGCTGTTTCATCTGCGCTGCAGGTAACTGTTGATCTATCATAGCCTTTATTATGCTGTCATCAACCTTAGATCTGACTGCCAGACTTATCACATCCATCTGTCCTGCCGACAATCCAGCAGACATTATATAAGCCGTAAGGTTAAATCCCGGTGGCAGCTGCTCAACTGCAGACAGAGGAATACTCTTCCTTGCTTTTTCAGGCTCTATTTTCCTCTTTTTCCAGAATCCACGGCGGTGCTTGCTTTGAAACTCATCTTCTATCTTTCTTCTTTCAATCTCCATGCGTTCCCTATTCGCCGTCTCCTCAAGCTGCATCCTGGCAAACTTTTCCTGTGCAGCTTTTTCCACTCTAGCATCAAATTCTTTCTTTTCTCTTTCCCTCTGTTCCCTCTCTCTGATCAGCCTCAGCTTCTCTTGATTTTCTCTTCTTTCAGACTCTAACTGATCCTTTAAATTATCTCTCTCCTGCTCTGCACTACGAAGCTTCTCTTCTATTTCTTTAATCCGATTCTCTGACTGCTGCTTATATCCGTCTATATCTAACTTGTACGCCGATATACTATCAGACAGTATTCTGAGTGGTGCACTAAGCTCTTCATTCATTTTTACATCTATCTTCTTATCATTTACCTTAACGCGTAGAACATCAGCAGTATACCTCTTCTCTGCCATATCTTTTAGATCTTTCGTGTCTATCTTTGACTCATACAAAGCATATTTTAGGATCTCTCTCTGCTCGTAGTCCAGGCTGCCCTGTGCAAATATCTCAATCTTAGCCAATGTTAGTCCAAGCATTACAGCAGAATTGATCTGTGATCTAAGCTTATTCCAGCCATCCTCATCTTCACCAAAGTCATCTATGTATTGATCTTTCTTGTACTTCAGGTAGTCCTTAAGTGTCATGCTGTTTATCTCGTCTGATATTTCTCCTTTTTCCTGGCTTCCTACTAAAAACTCCGTATCTGTTCGAATCTCCTGGGAAGTGTCATCATCATCGGTTGTCATATCGTTAGATACAGATTCTGTTTTTTCTTCCTTTTCCTTAATATATCCTGTGCTCATAACTTCTTCCATATCATTCAGATAAGGTGCATCTGACTCCTCATCCAGATATACATCCGAGTCACCATCTTCCAGCATATCCTCATAAGCTTCATCATAGCCTAACATACTCTCATCAAAATTTTCTTTTATATCAGCTTTCATCCTACGTTTCCTTTCCGGCTTTGCACCATTCCCATATTTTGTCAACCTCTTTAATCACTGCCTTTTTCCTGTTTTATATATTCCTCATAGCTTACTTCCCGGGCATGCTTCAGATATCTGTTTGCACGGCGCACATAGAAATGTCCTGCCAGATCCATCAGTGCCAGGATGCTAAGTATGTATATCTCATCAACATATTTACCGGCAAACTCAGCAGCAACACTAGCAACTGCTGATAACGATACTGCTCCACTGGTAAGAACAGGATAAACGATGTCGCATATTGAGCAGCATACAACAACTATCAGGAAACACCAGTAGAATGTCATTAACGCATCCAGGATGGTCAGCACAGACCTGATCAGACGGATCATAAGCCTGTAGAACACACCATGCTTTTTATATCTATGTATCCCCAGTGACCTATCATATTCATATCGTCTTTTTCCATCTGTCAAATGATAATATGCAGTGTCATACCTCTGCTTCATCAGGTCGCTGTCACACTTCATTATTTTTTCTCTGTAAGCTTCTTCTATTTGCTGGTCTGTTGCGTGAGCTCCAACGTTCAGCAGCTCATAATAGTTCAATATCATTTCCACTCCTCGTACCATATGTGTATAAAAAAGAAAATCTCCATACAAAAAGAACCATAACCACTTTGTTGCAAATGGTTATGGTTCCTGATGAGATTTATAATGCGGTTATAAAACTATGTGTGTAATGCCTAATTTGATATTTTCATTTCCTCAAATTTTGTTGATGCTGACACAATCTTGCCATCACCATTTTTTATTTCCTCAAATTTTGTTGATACTGACACAATCTTGCCATCATCATATCGGTATATAGCCGAATCTCTTCTAATCATCTCTTCAACAAATCGTTCAAGTTCTTTTGGAATTTCCTTCTCACACTCATACAGTTTATTGTGAAACTCTCCATCACACGGCACAATTAATAAATATTCCTCTTTGTTATACCCAAGAACATAGGTTATTTTCTTTTCATCTCTACTAACTTCCTTAAATTTTTCTATACATAAGTACAACAATATTAATCACTCCTCCATATCTGCGTCTGTTAATCCACCATTTCGCTCAATTTCCTGTACCTGCTTCTGTGTTATTCCAAAAGCTCCTTATTTGAATCCCTATTATAGTATATCACAACTGAAAAAAAGATTTATGGAACTTTTAGAACTTTTGGAACTTTTTTCACGGCTTCCCCCTCAAAACTGCATCACTCTCTTCCATACGGATAACTTTCTTTTTTATCAGCTTATTCATATACTGTATGCTTCCACTGTGTGCAGTTTTTCGCCCCCTCCCTGAATATACACCCTAATAAAATGGTACACGGACATTCTAAAAAAGGCAGAATTATCCCTGTTTCTTGCGCACTGTCATCACGCAATATGTATATTCAAGGCCATATAGTCTCCAGAAAAGCGTAAAATTCCCCTTTGGTCAATCTGTACGCTCTTCAACGCTTGAGGTCTGGCATAAGATAACGTAGTAGCAACTCTTTGACTATACGTCCCTTTGCTCCGGATCTGCTCCGGAACACATCCAGGACGGGCAGGCAAGCCTCCCCATAATCTCGACAGTTGACTCCTATCTGCTCTAACCAGGGATTCCTCCGTGGATCAGGAGGTTGCAAATCTCCCGGGCGGCCACGAAAAGGTTATTTTGTGATGATAGCTCTATGCCTGGCCGGATATTATCCTGCTACTTGCCATTCCTCTCAACATCCTGTATCTTTCGTAGCAGCCTTTATTTTATTGCAGCCTTATACAGTGATTCACTGCATAAGTAAACGTGACAGGCTGGATTCGAACCGGCGACACCAGCATATATTCATGCCTTTTCTCTGCCTCTGAGTTACTGTCACTTTACACTAATACTATATATATATTTATCCGCCCAACCGACTTGTCGGCGGCTGGGCTTTGCTTGGCATATACAACAAAACTGATAGAGCCTGTGTGATGTATTTATCATATATGCTTGGTGCCTTTATCATCTTCTGCTGTGTCTATTGCACTGCTATACACTAGCATACTGCCCTATTTCCCCTGTATACTTCCTCATGCCATTTAGTCTCCATGTTTGGAACTTCCTTTATCTTCGGCATATACATGAAGCTCCTTGATTGTCTTACCATTTTCCCCTCCTTGCTGTTAGTTTCCTTTGAAAATGTTATTGTCTGTTTTATCTGCATAGTGTTTTCTCCTTTTAGTCTATTGATTTTTTTCTTTTTATCTGCTACACTATGCTCAATTCGGGGACATAATGTAACATATTAAGCCGAGTGAAATTAAACTTTAAGCATATCACAACGTGTAGCTAGCGTCTTCGATTTAGCATAGTAAGATTTAGCCCAGCTTATATTGTAGATGTAGTAGATGTATATGTAGTTATGTTTGTCCACCCTTTGGAGTCACCTGGTACGTGACTCCTTTTTTTATTGTGAATCCTGCAATGCCGTTATCATGGCCATCACTTCGTCCGGGATATCCTGATACTGTGGTGCTTGCGTCTCTCCTGTGTCATTCTCTGTCGTATTGGGCTCGCTGTCATGCAGAGCATTTCCATCTTCTCTTCTACTGCGTGGGCTCATCATAAACTCCTGCTGCATATATTCTTTTGGCTGGCGAATATCTTCCACTCTTTCTGTGCCTGTTATTTCCCGCTCTTCCTGCTTTACAGCCTGTGCCGTTTTCGGTTTCTGCTGTGACTGAACTCCTGTAACATCTGCCGGATAATTGCCTGAGCTGTTAAAAAGGAAATGTTCAACCTTATCCACTCTGCTCTGCAGCTTCTGAAGCTCCGTTTCAAGCTCCACCATTTTGTCTGGTCCTATATATGCACGTATTCCTGCCTCACCACTTGCTATACCTCCATATACAAAATGTGAAATAAGCACATCTATTATCAGCTTGTTTCTTTCATGTGGGCGGTATTTTTCAAGGGCAGATACAAGCCTTCTGTTATCTTCACTTGTCGCATCGATGGCAAACCTTATTTCCTTCTTGTCGCCCATTTTAAGCACCTCTTTCTATTCTTGTTCTCTTATTTGGCTTGTCCTTCTTTTTATATTATTTGCCCTGTTTATTCTGGCTCTGCGCTGCAGCAAGAAGCTCATAGCCTTTTGCATTTGCTGTGACATCCGTGATGTATGTGATACAGCTTCTCTCAGGATCTATAGACTTTGCATACTTGGAAAGCAGAAGTGCACCGCCACCGGCAAAAAATGTCTGTGTAAGTCTGTAGTCTATCTTGTTCTGATTGAGCTGCTTCAGTAATATCTCACACCAGGATGATATGGTCTCCTCGATAAGGCTTATGATCACCGGCGGAAGCACAACATCCCTTCCAACCATCACGTCTATGATCACATTTGCCGGAAGCTCGGTCTGATATTCTCTTGATATAGCTTCGTTTATCATACTGATACAGTTGCTGACTCCCATCTGCAGAGTCCTTGCCTTTGCAAGGTCGATGGATTTGTCTGAAGATATAGGCGATATATCCGTTGTTCCTGTGCCTACATCTATGAGATAACAGGCGCCTTTGATCTGTGACAGCCTGTCCACTATGGCTGCATATCCCTGTGGATATGTATAGATATGAGAGATTCCATACACCTTGTATTCAGTTCCCTCATATTTGAATGTTATCTTTGTGTTCTTTGATAAGTATGCTTCAAGCTGACTCTTCTCTCTTCCATACCTGGTTAAGGGACAGCCAACCGCAAGTGTAACATAAGCACCTGTCGTGCCAGCAGCCTTCATCTCTTCTGCTATGGCAGCCAATGTCATTATGTAGTAGTCCTCTGTCGCTGTCTTGTCCGCAGCAAGTCCATCGGGCTGGCAGCCTACCTGATAGAATCTTCCATCAAGCTCCACCAGCCTCTTTGAAAATGCCGGTTCTGCGTCAAATGCTGCCACCCCTGATGCAAATACGCTGTGACATGTCTTTATATATCCATATCCGTGATCTATTCCTATTATCATACCTCATTCTCCATTTCTATCTTTTTCATAGCTTCATAACATTCGGAATCCTTAATCAGCCCCTTGAGCTGCTCTGGATCCATTCCGTTGATTTCCTCTATAGATATCTCCATATTACATACGTTTGCAGTCACCGCTACGATATTCTGCTGCATACGCCGGATCTTCACTTTTGCATACTGGAATCTGCTTCTGACAAGATCCTGGGACTTATGCCGCATATATGTCTCATTTGTAACTATGTAATGTATTGGAAATATCAGAGACAGCTTAGTGAATACGTTGCTCACCCGCCTTATACGCTCTTCCATCACTTCGTAGTATGTGAGATTGTCCATCAATGCTTCTATCTTCTGCACATACTTCCTGTCCAGCTTCCATACCGTGTTAAATGTATGATCATTCACATTGTTGGTTGTGGATGGCGGCACAGGATCTAATGTAACTGCTGATACATTCATGTTCCCCAGCTCCGCTTCATAGCGCGCCTCCAGGTCTGTTATTTCATTGATGATAAATCTCCGGGACTCTTCGATGCTGGATAGCAGTAAGTCATAATTGCACAAGACATTTTTCACATACGTTTCATTAATGTTAAGATCACTATAGCTGTACACATAGTCTCTTTCCGCAGATCTGTTCTCTCTCATCTCATACACTCCCTCTGTACCCCAAACCTAATCCTCTGAAAAGTCCGGCGTGTTGGCCTGCCCCCTTTCAAATTCTTCTTTGTCTACAAAGTCATCTACAAATGTCATGCTGCTGATCAGCAATATAGCAGCCTGGCTCTTAGCTGTAGCAAATCCAGTTTCGCCGGAAACAACCAGCCGTTTTCCAACATTCGCACCTATCATATACTTTTTTGTCATCTCAATAAGGTGCATGTTGTATACCATGCAGCTCACATATCCATATATGTTGTCTGCCTTCTTCACTTTGATGGAAAACCACCATGCCTCCTGTCCATTCTTAGTTCTAAACACTGCAGCAGGCTTATCAAGATACCCCCCATACACTACCTGATTAACGTAAAAGTATCCCATTTCATCACCTCTTGATCAGCTTCGTGCCTGTATAATGGCTATCTCATCTGCAATGCGCTGCGAAAGCTGTTCTTTTATTCTATCCTGTTCCTCCTGTGGCAGATCCTCCAGATTGGTCACCCTGTCTTCTCCCGGCATTATAATTCGATACAGATAATTCATACGCTCACACCTCCTCTTTGCCAGCCATTAAAGAGTCTTTCTGAAATACCCACTTCTTAATGAGTTCGATTTCCTCGTCCATGTTCGGCTCTTTCTCTGGTTTCCAGTCCTCTCTCATATCATTCAGTTCTTCCAGTGCTTGTTCTAAGACTGCCTTATAGCTTTCTAAATCTTCTTTTTCTCTTGCTATATACTCATCAACACTATTGTAACAAGGCACACACTCATAGCTTGTTCTATCATCATTGTACTTGTGGTATACAATGTCTTTCCATTTATCACTTGGCTCTGCTATGTTCTGTTTAGTGATTTCAATGTCGGATTTTATTGTCTCTACGTTTTCCAACATATCCAGATAATGCTCTGGTTCATAACCAAAATTCAATAAGTGATTCAGAAGTGTAGGCTCTGGAAACATTCCGAACCAACAACGCTCGAACCACTTGTCGGCATAATCTCTTTCATCACTTCCGTTAGAGTATGTACCATCAATCAGATCGCCGATAAAGCTCTGTATCAACTCACCAATAGTTATCCCACTCTCGCCACACTTCCTTGCCAGCCGGTCACAATCTGAGTCTGACATCTTCACTGTAATCCTTCTCTCTTTGACTATCTTGATATCGTTCTGCTGTTCCGTCATATAAGCACCAACCTTTCCGCTTATTCAATCCTATGCGCCAACATAGGACTTATTGCCTGTCTGTTCTTTGTTATTTGCTTTTGTTCGTTATTGCTTGACCGTCTACTTTCCTGGCACTATAAATTCTTCAATATCCACGCCATAAAAATCAGAAAGTTTTCGTACATCTTCCAGCGTAAACGGCACATTTCCTTTCTCCTTTTTGTTATATGCTGATGCCGTTTTCAATCCAAGAATTTGAGCTAGTTCCAATTGTGTTTTTTTGTGCTCTACTCTAAGGCTTCTAACCTTGTCTATATTCATTATTCCACCTCCGTTTTCCTATTTGGAAAGTATAGTCATATATTACATTTTCCAATTAGGAAAGTCAAGTATTTTTTTCCAATTTGGAAATTCTCATTTTTTCCTGTCTGGAAAACATTATAATCAACTCAAATAGGGAGGATTTCATGAATAGAATCAAAGAATTACGCGAACAAAAAGGAATGAAACAATCAGAACTTGGATTATTACTAAACGTAAATAATTCGGCTATATCCAAATACGAATCCGGTAAGCTTCAATTAACAGACGATACCTTAGAAAAGTTATCTGATATATTTGGTGTTTCTATTGATTATATTTTATTTCGCACTGAAGGTACAAAAGCATTATCCACTGCCAAACCAATCAAACCAGACATTTCAAAAGAAGACCATTTAATTCTCAACTTCTTCCATCAGGATCCGGAACGAGTCATGGAACTGCTGTCCTCTTTCTCAAAACTATCTGCCAGGAATAAAACTATTATCCTGGGTAAATGCTTTGAGCTGGAAGATGAGGATAAAGGCAAAAACAATACAGAACAGCAATATAAAGAAGAAGGTATAAAGAAGGCAACGTAATTGATTTTTCTTTGTTTACAAAACGGAACTTATGATTTTCTTGTTGAGATTTGCATATTGTAACACATACAGACATATGATATAATGGCATCAGCTAAGAAAAGAAATTAGTGCCACAAAGCACAAACCCCCATGAGGTCGCAACTCGTGGGGGTTCTTCTCTTTTTTGAACGGTAGAGCATCCGTAGGCTAATTGTCGCTACTTGTCACCATCTAGCCATTTGCATATGTAGTAGCTAACTACACCTGCCACAATGGAAACAAGAAAAGAAATTAGTAAATCCACCAAAGCACCCCCTTTCTGTTGCCAGATTGGGTGCGACAACGCTATAAATTATATCATAGGCATATTTCTGTCACAATACAGCATTTGACAATATTCGATCCATATAACTGGCTTGTAAAGCTTCCGTTGCATGGCATATGATTTTACATTGTTTACGAGACGGAACTTATAATCTTCTTGTTGAATTTGCATAGTGTAACACATACAGACATATGATATAATATTGGCAGATTAAAGATGCGATAATCTAGCTGTGCTTATTATTTTAGCGCACAAACGAAAGCCCCAGTAGTTGCTGCTACTGGTTTTTTCTCCGTTCTTGGGCAAGGTGACGTATTCCTATTTACTTATCTCTGTCCAACCACCTGCAAATGTAATAACAAATTACATTTGCCACAATTGACAATACAAATGATATAATATAATTTACCATTTTACTGCCTCCTTTTCTCTGTATTTACTAAAATACAGACGAAAGATCTTATTGAGTGGAAATAATTATTTTACTATTTTTTCCTACAACCTTTATGTTGATATTGGTACTATTAGCATGTGGGAAACAAGAAAATAAAACTAGACTTAGAGACTACTGCACTCTTACCCCAGTACTATGGTGTTTCTGCAGTTGCATATTGATTTTATGAACAAGTGAATGTTTTTTGTGAAAAAATGGAATACTTGATTTTAGCCAAAGCATATGATATATTGTGCTTAGGCAAAAGTTAAGAGTGACATCTATATGTCAGCAAAAACCCCACGAGGTTGTAGCTCGTGGGGTTTTCTATTCCATTTTTTGGCAAGGCGGCTTAAACCTTAGGCTGGTTGCCAATCCTAATCATCTCCATCCAACCATTTACAAATATAGTAGGCAACTATACTTGCCACAACGGAAATGATAAACGTTAAGAGTGTATTTATATGTCAGCCCCCCTTTCTGTGCCAATATAGGGGTGGCAACGTTACAAATTATAACATAGGCATATTTCTGTCACAATACATACTCTGACAATATTCGATCCATAACATTGAATTGCAATGATCTCTCCACATAACCTGATCAAGCGCTATGAACTGGGTAATGGGGACAAAAGTCAATGATGAAAATCCAGATAAAGAAAAAAGTTGAGAAATACAACTGGATTGATTTTGCTTTGTTTACTAGATAAAACTTATGATCTTCTTATTGAAAGTTGCATGTTGTAATGATTTAAAACATATTTTTTCCTTCAACCTTTATGTTGATAACGGTACTATTAGCATGTAGGAAACAAGGAAATGAAACTAAACTTAGAGACTTTGATTTTAGCCAAAACATATGATATATTGTGTTTAGGCAAAAACAGTGGGTAGCCCGTATGAGCAGCAAAAAAGCCACGAGGTAACGACTCGTGGCTTTTTCCATGCCATTTTGTCAAGGTGGATTATGCCTTAGACTGGCTATCGCTTATTTATCTCCGTCCAGCCATTTGCATATATAATAGGCGACTATACTTGCCACGACGGATAACACAAATGAAGTTATATATGTTATCATTTTTTACCTCCTTTTTTGTTTTCTCTCAAATACAGACGTAAACTTTTGAACAAAATTGGAGATAATTTTTATTTTTTGAAAAATAAAACTAGAATACTTTATTTTAGCCAGAACATATCCAATCACTTACAGATACAATATATAGCTATACTCTGTCCAAACTAAATATGTGTAAACTAAGATCCCATTTAATTTCCTGAATTGATTATGTGATAACTTCGTGTTATAATATGGTTGCTCCTAAGTGCAAAGGGAGGTTTTTAGATGACTGTGTATGAAGCAATAGATATAATGATCCAGTTTGCCATACTTATAGTCGCCTTGATTTGCATATGGCACAAGTAAGGCTGGAAATAAAAAACGTCAGGCGCAGGTATTTTTTATTTCATTAGGTGTGTAATGTTGAGACAGTGCCCTTACAACGCCACTCGTGACTATGCTACAAAGCAAGGAAAATTTCGCTTAGGAGCTCCAAAAGGCCCCCCATGTGCAAACATGGGGGGCCTTTTGACTCTCTAATATAATTTTCCATTTTCTCAATCCTATAAATGACACTCACCACTTATATCTGAAAATACAGACTGTGTTTAAGGCTTGATTATTCCTATTTTCAATATCGTCACCTTTTGAATTAAGGATTGAAACATTCTTTGGATTTTTAAATAAATAACTCTTAAATTTACAAATGTAGTAAGTGTCAATAAACTCATTTACAAAAAAGCTCCCTAGCAGAAACATCTGCCAGGGAACCTTTTTCGTTAAAAAATCTCGCACAACCTCACTAATTGCTTTTGCTCTACCGTCAAAATAGAATTTTCTACATATTTATAATTATCATGAAGAATTTTTGACGATCGTTTTTTAAATGAAGCATCTGGTGAAACATTCTTCGCCGTATTCAATTCTATTTTCCCAGATTTGCACTCACAACTTATAAATCTGTTTATTCCATTACCTGCTACAAGCAATTGATCGATTAACATCTTTCCCGTATACCCTATTAAGTCAGGAGATTCCTCAATAGCTGGCAGATAATTTATAATGCTTTCAAAAGTTAAACATAACAAATATCTATCATATTCTTTATCATTTATTTTTTCTATGATACACTCTGCCATATCGTTCTCCCCCTTTTTATACGTTTGTACTTATGAGTTCTAAACATTTTTGTATTATTTCATCTGCCTCATCTTTATCTTGTACAAATCTTGTTGATTCTGTCATTCCTATAAGATCTCCGAAATGAAATATTGTATCTCTATGAGATTTGTAATAAGTATAACATTGATTAATAAACTCTCTCTTTGATTCATCTGTTAATCTTGCAGTAACATAATATGATTGATCAGCAGAATTTTTATTAAAACAACTAAAAGAATTTGAAGATGCACTTACCCCTGCAATCTTTAACAAGTACTTTATATGTCCCTCTAGTGCCCTAAGTGCGCAAAAAACATATTGCGAATAATCTACATCACCATTTAATTTATATTTTATATTAATTATTGATTGTTTTATCAATCTTCTTATACCATTTGGATAATCGGAAGGTAAACCACAGACCACAGGTTCATACGCTTTATTGATTTCATCTTCTTTTATTGAAATTCTATATGCACTTCCGAGAATTTGCTCAACTTTCATATTATCATAAGATTCCACTATAATTGCTATTATCACTTGAAACAAGTATGTATCTTTGCCCTGAACCAATACTGCTTTTTTCCCATTCTTGAAATGAGTAACTGTAACTATATCCGAATCCATTTTAAATTTATATATAAGCTTATTCGAATTATTAATTTCCTCTTTTGAAATTCTCTCATCACATTCAGTGATCAGCTCGGATAAAGCTTCAAAATCACTACTTGGAACATAAGAAATTGAAAACCAATTTGCACCCTTAATAGCAACTTTTCTTTTATCTTCAAGAGCAACCTTTGCAAGCTCATCAGCTCGATCATTATATGATATATTGCTATGTCCTGAAATCTTTACAAAATCAACACTCAACAACCCCTCATATTTTCCTTTAAACAGATTTACAAACATTTGAGTTGCCGGAACATTAGCCTTCCACTCTCCTGAAATCCATTCTGACAATCCATTTAGATCGTGATAAATTTTTATTTTATAAAATTCATTTGATATAGCCCAATCCAATGCATTGATTACCCCAAATATCTCCCCTATAATATTTCTACTTTCAATATATTTACTATTGTTGCCATATCCGCATATAGTATGCTCAGCTTTATCCGGGGATATTAAACAAACCCCATATGAATATACATTGCGTTCCGCATTATAACTTCCATCTGTAAATGCTACTAAATATCCGTCTTCATTATCAGCAGCTACTCTTTCTTTCCATATATCTTTATCTTCCAAATATGCCTCTGCCTCTTCTTTTGTGGAAAAACTTTTAAATTCAGGACCAGAGTAACCATTTGTTGCAGACTGACATTCTGCCCAGTTATAAAATATTCCTGTTTTATGTCCACGTTTCACAGCATACACTTTCATATCGTTTTCCCCCCATAAAATCGTAAGTCTACCAATTTAACATTATTTTGTCAACAAAATTATATTATCTTTTTTTCAGTTTACAATACAAATATAGCATTGTAAACACTTTAAAAAGCTATATATAAAATTCTTTAAAACAAAATATAATAAGACAACTTTCCCTCAATATATAGATTAGCATCTTATATGTTTGCAAATTTTTTGATCTCTTGTCTATATGCACCATATGAATCATCCTTACAGACTTAATAAAAGGTATTACCATTTATTCGATTCATATCAACATATAATCCCAACATTTCAGAACAAATGTTTGCTTTATCATGGTCTATGAATTACAATAAAAAAAGACCGTCATAGTTGGCGCTATGACGGTCAAGCAATAAATACTATATACACATGATTGCGAAACCATATATGAATATAGCATTCGAACACACATATTATATCATATATGGTCACTTTTGCAAGGAAAGGACTTATATGAAGCAACTAAAAAAAGAAGTATGCGCGTATATACGTGTATCCTCCCATGGTCAGGAAGACTACTCTCCTGATGCGCAGCTCCGGCTGATCAATGAATACGCTGAAGCACACGATATGGTGATCACCGGCGTATATCAGGATCTCGGAATATCAGGACGAAGCGCAGACAAACGTACTGAATTTATCAATATGATAGCTGACTGCAAAGACAAAAGCCATCCTTATGATGCTATTCTTGTGTGGAAGTTTTCTCGATTTGCCAGAAATCAGGATGAATCCATCGTTTACAAGTCGCTGCTAAAAAAAGAAAAAGTAGATGTCATATCTATAAGCGAGCCTATTCCTGAAGGTTTCGCCGGAGGTCTCATCGAAAGGATCCTGGAATGGATGGATGAATACTACTCTATCCGTCTGTCTGGAGAGGTTCGCCGTGGTATGACTCAGAAGGCTCTTAATGGCGGATATAACGCACAGCCGCCTATTGGATATACAAAGGAACATGGGGCACATACAATTCCTCAAATCGATCCTAAATACGCTGAAATGGTACGTATGGTATATCACATGATCGCCATCGAAAAGAAAAGCATACTTAGTGTCGCACGTACCGTTAATGATATGGGATACCGCACAAGACGAGGAAATCTATGGGAATCACGAGATATTCGCTATATTATTCAAAACCCATTCTATCTTGGTAAAATCAGATGGAATAATACAGATCGAAGATCTCACAGAGAAATAGTGGGTGAAACAATCATAACCCAGGGGCAGCATGAACCACTGGTATCTGAAGAACTATGGGACGAGGCTCAATTACAGCTTCAGAACAGGGCCCGTAAATACAAAATTTCTGGCAACCAAAGTGTACATAAGAATACAAGGCACTGGCTGGCCGGGATTCTCAAATGTCCATACTGCGGTGCAACTCTGGCGTATTCCAATGTCAGAGGCTATGAAAGCTTCAAATGCTACAAGCGAGTAAAAGGACAGTGCACAATAAATCCAATAGCATCAATAACTGTCTCAAATGCAGAAAAAAGCGTACTTGAGGGACTACAGAATATTATTGAAAACAAAAGACTTGAAAAGCTGGAGAAGCTTCCCGCTGCCGAGACTGATCCATCACGGAATATCCGGGACAGAATTGACTATCTTTCCAAATGCACTGATCGATTGCGTCAATCATATCTGGCAGGAATAGATACTATTGAAGAATACAAGGAAAATAGACTTCAGATAAAAAAAGAGATAGATGCTCTGGAGAAAAAACTGACAGATATAAAAGCAACCGCCGCAGCGCCTCAGCCTGTATCACTTGAACAATTTGAAAATGTGTACGAATACCTGTCCTCACAGGAATCTACACCTGACACAGTAGAAAAAAAAGCAGAAGCTATACGATCAATCATCGATCATATTGTATATCACAAGGACACCGACTCCATGGAATTTTTCCTGTTTGGAGAATAACCAATACTTTCAGGCTACGGCGGTCCCGACGGCGAGTTGAGTGCATCCATGAGATATCTCTCGCAGAGATATTCAATGACTGACAACAAGGTCAAATCAGCACTCACCGACATCGGCACCGAGGAACTCGGTCACTTGGAGATGATCGGGTCCATCATACACCAGCTCACCCGAGATCTGAGCATGGAAGAGATAAAGGCATCTGGCTTCGATAAATACTATATCGATCATACTACAGGCATCTGGCCACAGGCCGCCGGAGGCATTCCATTCAACGCATGTGAATTTCAGTGCAAAGGGGATCCTATAACAGATCTCTTCGAGGATATGGCTGCGGAGCAGAAGGCGCGATCAACCTACGACAATATTCTCCGCCTTTGCAAAGATCACCCGGATGTTGCTGAACCGATAAAATTCCTTAGAGAACGTGAGATTGTTCATTTTCAGCGTTTTGGTGAGTGTCTGGAAGCCGTGAAGGATAATCTTGATTTCAAGAATTTCTATGCCTTCAATCCTTCATTTGACACTAAGGCTCCATGTCTGAAGAACAGTTGAAATAATGCCGGAGCAGTGCTAAAATAATGGCACTTTTACTAGAAGGAGTAATGCTATGACTAATACACAAACTGCTCATTCACAAAAATTCGGGATCATACTGGTGCTTTCATGCGGAATCATGTGGGGAATCAGCGGAGTTCTGGGACAATATATCTTTCAGGCATCCGATGTGAATTCAATCCAGTTATCTATCATTCGCCAGTTTATATCCGGTATAGTATTACTCTTTATCTCTGCACTAAAAAAAGATAAAAAGGCTTTGTCCATATGGTCAAAGCCTAAAAGTGTTATATCTCTGATTTTTTTCTCCCTCACCGGAGTGATGGGCGTACAATTCACCTACTTTGCCTCAATCGAGCATTCAAATGCAGCCACAGGCACAGTCATCCAGTTTACATATATCATTATGATTTTGATTTACACTGCTATATTCATGCATAAAAAACCACAAAATTACGAGACCATATCCGTAATATGCGCATTTGCCGGGATATTTCTGATTGCAACACACGGCAGACTTAATTCTCTTGCCATATCATTCCCTGCTCTTTTTTGGGGGCTTATATCAGCCGTTTGCTTTACTATATATTGTCTTTATCCGCAGAAATTATACAATTCGTATGGGCTTGTCAACGTTATAGGATGGGCTTCTCTATTCGCTTCCATCATCCTGTTACTTGTAACTAGGACATTTACCTTCCCCCATATGAACATACAGATACTCACAGCTTCCCTTGCTGTTGCTATTGTCGGCTCACTCATTCCATTTACTATATACGGCATAGGAATCAGTATACTTGGCAGTGTCAAAGCGAGTCTGTTTGTCACAGTTGAACCTGTTACGAGCGCTCTTCTGACATGGCTGGTTCTCGGTACAAAATTTTCCGGAATGGATCTGGCTGGCTTTCTGCTCATACTCGGCTCTATTCAAATGGTCGCTATTCAGACATTCAGAAACGAAAAAGCCATAATACAGGCGGAGCAGACAAGACTGCCTTAACCCCCAATGATCATTTTTATTCACGTAGCATGTCCAACGCAGACCTTACGAGACGGAGCTTCTGTAGTTTCACATCCAGTTTTTTCTCCCTGTCATTCATGCTTTCATACATATCCCTTCTGCGTCCATCAAGCATCTGCAGCTCTGTCCTTTTTTTGTGAATTGCATCACGGTCTGCACACAGGGCATTTAAGCATATCTGATTATGTTCAAGTTCTTCATGCAGTCTGGTTTTGCCGCCTTTTTTTATAATTCCCCTGTATTTAGCAAATACATATCCCGCACAATAAAACCCCCAAATGACTAGCATCATAAATATTAGGATATACACCAATCTATCATCAGGAAACGAACCTCCTGTTCTTTTCAATGTGGCAGACAACAATATTATTGACAAAATTCCCATCGTCATCATTGGTATGACTGTCGCTCTGATTCCCATAAGGATCCATTCTCTTCTGTATTTTCGGGGCAACTCTTCTGCTCGTTTTCTAAGTGTTGTAATCTCCAGCTCCATCGCCCTTTCTTTTGCCCATACTAGGTTGAGTTGTTCTAAAACATCAGGACTGATGATATAATCATTTCTAATTTCAAGATATTCCTTAATATCTCTTTGATTTTCATAGGCATGACATTCTATTTCCAACAAGCTCATTACCTGCCTTTTCATTTCACGAAATACATCATTTCCCATTTTCTTATTATTTTTACAATAGAGCATAGACATATCTATCATCCTATCCACAGCCATTTTTGCTCCACTGCTGCTATCAATATCTGAATCGTCCAGTTTCTCTAGCAGTTTCCCAAATTCCGTGTTTTTGTTGGCTTTTACATATTCGCTGTAATCCGTCCGCTCAAATTCCTCTCCATTCACCGCCAGGATTCTGTATTCCGACAACATTTCTGAAATATCAAAGCTTTTCTCACAGCCACCTTCCCTCACTATATTGATAGTGTATATATTTTCGACTCCTTCAATATTAAGAAGTCTCTCTATCGCTTCGCCGAGCTCGCCGTCCCTTGTATAATTATCTACATGATAATCGATCCGCTTGTATTCCCTTGCCGCCACAGGCACAAACTCTGCCTTTGTCCCATCGGATCCTATCTCTACATATATATACCCATGTGGACCGGTGGATTCCATAGACACCGCCTCTGGACTTCCCGGATAATAGACCTTGCCCGGTATCTCTACCGAATATTTCTGGCGGCCTCCCATAGCTATATAATCAAAACCCCTGTCATGCAGACTGTGCCAATTAACGGGCATCCTGTGTCTGTCACCGCCACAGGCCACAAGCACATTGTGCACAGCTCTGTCATCCGGCTCTGCTTCATCTATGGCATGCGCATCCATCCTGCCATCAAAATAGCTCACGCCATACACATCTAGGTCTTTCTCAGGAAAATGCAGGTGATCCATCGCCATCGTGGCCTGTGCATCCCTGTACCCTCCGCCCAGTGACAAATAGCTGCCCATCGCCGGACTGCCAATGACACACACGGAGGATCTGAACCTGTAGGACATGATCGCCGCCCCGCCACCAAGATTGTCGTTAAATCCTGCGGCATATATAACCACTGTGTCTTTAAGGCTCCCAAGCACACCGTCAAGCCACTCAAGTTCCCCGTCATCAGGCTTATGATCAAACAGATTGCCGGATATAAACAGAAAATCCACTCCGATATCTGTTGCGCGCTCTATTATCTTTTCAAATGTTTCATATATCTCCTTTTTCCTGTCGTCCCCCCAGGATGTTTCCTTATCCACATCTATTCCCAGGAGTACATCTGATATATGTATGAATTTTACAGTTCTCATAGATCTCCACCTTCAGCACAGGCTATTCAGTCACAACACCTCAGTTTTTTTCATGATAACATACTTACCTTAGATTATCACGTATTTAAGTTCAAAAACATTTGTTTTATTTGCTCCAGCATTATTTTATCAAGTTCTCTTTTGTTTTAACTTGTTTTTCTAAATTGACTTTTGAATATGGCTTGCATATAATATGTTAATGTAGTTTTTTAAGTTTTTATGGAGGATAAAATTATGGCAGTCAAGTATGTGTTTGTTACTGGTGGTGTTGTATCAGGACTCGGTAAGGGTATTACTGCTGCTTCCCTTGGTCGTCTTCTCAAAATGAGAGGCTACAAGGTGACCAGTCAGAAATTCGACCCATATATCAACATTGATCCCGGCACAATGAATCCCATTCAGCACGGCGAGGTGTTTGTAACGGATGATGGTGCTGAGACCGATCTAGATCTCGGACACTATGAGCGTTTTATTGATGAAAGTCTCAACAAGAATTCAAATGTAACAACCGGTAAGGTTTACTGGAGCATTCTTCAGAAAGAAAGACACGGTGATTTTGGCGGACACACCGTCCAGGTTGTTCCCCACATCACCAATGAGATAAAGGACAGATTTTACAGGAATCCCGATGCCAAGGGCACCGAGGTTGCCATCATCGAAATAGGTGGTACTGTCGGTGACATAGAGAGCCAGCCATTTCTTGAGGCTATCAGACAGTTCCAGCACGAGGTAGGTCCTAACAACTGCATCATGATACATGTTACCCTCATTCCTTATCTCAAGGCTTCTGGAGAGATCAAGACAAAGCCTACGCAGGCCAGCGTCAAAAATCTTCAAGGAATGGGAATCCAGCCGGATATACTTGTATGCCGTTCTGACCTTCCTCTGGATCAAGGAATAAAAGACAAGATTGCTCTGTTCTGTAACGTTCCAAGCAGAAATGTCATTCAGAACCTTGATGTAGACGTATTATATGAGGTCCCTCTTGCAATGGAGAAAGAGCATCTCGCCGACGTTGTCTGCGAATGTCTTGACATGGAATGTCCCCCACCAGATGATCATGCATGGAAAGAATGGACAGATATGATAGATGCATGGAAACATCCAACCACCTCTGTGAAGGTTGCCCTTGTTGGCAAATACGTTTCACTGCATGACGCATACATATCAGTTGTGGAATCCCTGAAGCATGCTGGAGTCGCTAACAAAGCTGAGGTTGAGATCAAATGGATCGATTCCGAACTCGTAACCCCGGACAATGTTTCCGAGCTGCTCGGCGATGTGGATGGAATCATCGTTCCTGGTGGATTCGGCGACAGAGGTATCGAGGGCATGATCACTTCCATTAATTACGCTCGTACACAAAATGTTCCTTACCTTGGCCTCTGCCTCGGAATGCAGCTTACCATAGTTGAATTTGCAAGAAATGTACTTGGCTATTCAGATGCACACAGCTCAGAGTTCAACCCAAACTCATTCCATCAGGTCATACATATCATGCCAAACCAGCACGATGTAACAGACCTCGGCGGAACTCTCAGACTGGGTTCTTACCCTTGTGTACTTGCAAAGGATTCCAAGTCGTACAAGCTGTACGGAACAGAATACATCCACGAACGCCACAGGCACAGATATGAGGTCAACAACGATTATAGACAGGCTCTCTCAGACAATGGAATGGAGCTGGTCGGTCTCTCACCTGACGGACACATCGTTGAGATGATCGAGATTCCAGATCATCCATGGTTCATCGGAACCCAGGCTCATCCTGAATTCAAGTCAAGGCCAAACAAGCCACATCCTCTTTTCAAAGGATTTGTAGCTGCCTCTCTTGAGCACATGAACAAATAATTTTATCCATTTCATATATATATATGCAAAAAAAGAACAGGCAGTACCATTGGTTAATAATACTGTCTGTTCTTTTTTAGTATTAAACTATATAGCTGCTGCCACAATATCACCTAGGTCTGTGATATCCCCAGGTTCATTAAATCTTACTCTACAATATCCAAAAGATCCTCAAACCGCTGTATAGATGCATCCTTATCCTCGACCTTACCAAATCCATATGCGGCATGGATAAACTTTATGCCTGCGTATCTTGCGCTGTCACAATCGCCCTGTATATCTCCCACATACGCAGCATCAGTTATACCGTTCTTATCCATAAGTATCTTTATGCTCTCGCCCTTTGATACCTTTGTATCACCCCAGCACAGAATATCCTTAAAATATCTGCCAAATCCATAATACTCAAGGAATGCTTCTATATACCCACTCTGACAGTTGCTCACTATATAAAGCCTGTGCGCTTCTGATAACTTTGCCAATGTATCCTCAACGCCATCATAGAGTTTTCCTCCATGCTGCCTAAGATAGTCATTCTCATAATCGCCACAGGCATCCACAAGTTCCATCTGCCTCTCCTCTGGAAATTCACCGAACATCTTTCTTGCTATGGCATCCATAGGCATGCCCATAACCGCCTTTATGTCAGACTCAGTCACCACCATGTCCACATCAGACTTCTCCTTAAGCACCTCAGTCCAGGATCTCGCCACATTCTCAGCACTGTCCCACAGTGTTCCATCCATATCAAATATAAGTGATTCTACCTTCATTCAAATTCCCCATCTCTTATTCCAAAATATGATCAACGCCCTGCTTGATAATCGTAACCACATGCTCGTCTGCCAATTCGTATATGATATTCTTACCTGATCTTCTGCTTTTTATCAGCTTTGCCTGCTTAAGTACCCTGAGCTGATGCGATATCGCTGATGCATTCATTTCTAGCCTGTCCGCTATCTCACCGACACTCAGCTCCTGCTTGAGCAATGCGAACATGATCGATATCCTTGTCGAATCTCCAAATACCTTGAACAACTCTGCAAGATCCGAGAGATCTGAGCTTTCAAGTTCATACTCGCCAAAATCTATCATATTTTCACCTTGTCCTTTCCGTATATGAACATAAACGCTTCTTCTGAATAAAACAGACGAAGCGTTATATCTGTGCCAATTGAACAATTATTCAAATGTAAATGTACTACAGTCAATCAAAAGTGTCAAGTATCTCACAGTTAATCTGATTTTTCAGAATAAAAATTTCTTTTGCAGCACACACTTACATTGTAGGAATATATAAATGCGTCTTATTATGGCGCAGATAAATTTGGGAGGTCTACAATGAAAACACTTAACTGTATATGCCTGACGCTTACAATAATCGGCGCCATTGTATGGGGCATCATAGGTCTGTTCAGCTACAACATCGTGGACGGTATATTTGGTTCCGGCACAGCATTCTCGAGGATCATATATACACTGGTGGGAGTTGCCGGATTGTACACCATATCGTTCTACTGGTTTCTCGACAGAGATCAGTAATAATACTCATCAACATACAGAAAATGCCCACAGATATATTATCTGCAGGCATTTTTTGATGTTGGATCATATGTTGTCCAAGCTTACATATTAACACTATATTTCGTAAATCTCACTATAAGATCTCACTGATTACCATAAATCCTATACACACTGCCAGTGAGAGCACAAGTGGAATCGAGATTATCCTTGGGCTCCGGATCTCTGAACCATCATCTGCAAATCTCATTTGTCTCCGGAACATTCCCAAGACTTCATCCTTCCTGCAATTGATGACCGCAAGGGCATATAGAAGGGCAAATGCTACGCATAACCCACCGACCGCAAACGGTATCATGCTGACTATAGTTATTATGAGTTGCTTTGTCGTTACGATATTTTCAGATGCAGACTCCGCAACCTTTTTTAATGAGCTGTCATGATATAGGAAATAGCCTATACAGACAGATATCTCATTAAAGCAAAAATGCGCCAACATAGTCGGCAGTATGCTTCCCGTTACCTCCGCCAGAAGTCCCAGCATAATTCCCAGAACCACCGCATATGCCATCTGGTTAAAGTTCATGTGCATTGCACCAAACAATAATCCGGATACAATAATCGCCCACAGACGGCTGCTGTACCTGTAGCTGCCCAGAATGACTCCCCTGTATGCGAGTTCCTCGACTATACACGGTGTGAGTGCCATAAGTGCCGTTGATACCCAGAATGGGTACTTAGCCACAAGGCCTTCTGTCAGCTCCGTTGTGGCACTATCCACCCACAGGAGACTTATGGAATTGATGACCGACATGGCAGGTTCAAGTGCAAGTACAAAAACCGGCACGATAAAGATCGCCGACCAGTGTGTCTTTCTTATCCTTAAGGTCTCCCTGATATCACACCTAGTTATGCTTATATATACCAGAGTTGGAATAAATATCATTCCCTGACTGATAAGCAGATTCTGGATCATTGATATCCTTCCCCCAAGTCCGCTCAGCATCAGCACTGCAAGGACTATCAGGTACACCCCTATGAGCGATGCGAAAAACCACGTCGCACCCTTTACTTTCTTTCTTGCTTCTCCAATTTCCATATCTTACTCTACCACTGCTATAGCTTCTATCTCGATCAAAACATCCTTTGGAAGTCTTGCTACCTCAACACATGAACGTGCCGGGAAATCACTTGTAAAGAATTCCTTGTATATATCGTTTATCTTTCCGAAATCATTCATATCCTTGATAAATACAGTTGTCTTTACTACCTTTTCCATTGATGAACCTGATGCCTCAATAAGATTCTTCAGATTGCCGATTGCCTGTCTTGCCTGAGCCTCAACATCTCCCTGAACCAATGTATTTGTCTCCGGATCGATAGGTATAACACCTGATGTAAATAACATTCCATTCACAAGAACAGCCTGTGAATATGGGCCTATTGCTGCCGGTGCCTTTGGTGTACTTATAATTGTCTTCATGTCAACATCCTCCTGTTATTATTTTATAATTCTTTCATAATATATCTGAACATAATTCTAAAATATCATGTCGCCTACCGGCTCCATGTAGGCATTCGCATTATGACGGTTTGCGCAAGCGCAACAGTCGCAATGCTCATTATATCATATTCAAATATCATCCGTGCTGTCTGTCTCCTGCTCTGCCAGCATAGCATGCCAGTTGTTTCGTCTTCCACCGCTGCTGCGGGTGAATTTGACCTTTCCAGACCTATTTGGAACAGTTTTCCCTGCAAATTCTTTTCTGCTGCTTCCCTCCGGCTTATTTCTGGTCTTTGATATGTCTCCTGCATATGTCTGTCCAAATGATTTCTGAGTTTTTTTCCTCTTTACAACGTCATCCTTTGTTGTTCCTTTTGCTGCAAGCTCTTTTCTCTCCTCCTCTGTAAGTAGCTCGATATTATTCTCAGTTATACGGATCAGACCGTCTCTGAGCAGCTTGCCCACCGCCATCTTGAACGATCTCTTGCTTATTCCAAATTCCTTCTCAATGACTGATGTGTCGGCTTTATCATTAAATGGCAGCACGCCGTTATAGGATTCTATTATGTTAACTATCATCTCCGCATTCTCACGAGTCTGTATCTTTGCTGGTTTCTGAAGCGTGAGATTGAGTTTACCATCTTCACGGACATCCGCAACCCTTCCCTGGATCTTATCTCCTGGATATATTGCACTGTGAATCTCCTTGCCAGGTACGAGTGCCGCATATTTGTTGTCGACTGCGACAAATGCTCCATATTCCGACTTGTACTCTATCACTATGCCTGATATCTCGTCGCCCTGCTTATATGGAGATTCGCAACTAAGATATTCATAGACCTTCATTGATACGCACAGTCTGTCTGACTTATCCGTATACATTCTCACCAGATACTCTCTGCCTTCCCTGACTGGTCCTGACTGCTCTTTAAATGGAAGAAGTATGTCCTTCTCAAGTCCCCAGTCCATGAACGCACCTATCTTGGTTGTTCCAACGCACCTGAGCACTGCCATCTTCCCCATAGTTATATATGGAACCTTAACCGTCGCAATTATTCTGTCATCCGAGTCTCTGTACACGAACACATTTATATGTTCCCCGATCTTCGCGCCGTTTGGAACCTGTTTTCTTGGCAGGAGTACTTCCCTGTCGTCATCAGCGCTTCCGACGTACACGCCAAAATCTCTTTCTCTCTTGATAACCAGATCGTTCCATTCACCTATTCTTATCATCGTTATACCGTCCTCTTATTATAATCTGACCGTACCAGTGTTTTCTCTATGCCCTGAGTTCAAACTGGACAACACACTTTACCCGGTCCTCCTCGTCACACAAAAGTATCTGTACATACTTTCCATCACGAGCCCTCTTTACTACTATAACATCATCCTTGACATATTGCATCTTATATTCTGCCCTGACCGCTGTAATATCTGTTATATCTTCCACATATTCCTGTGCAAGAGCTATATAAGCCTCGTTGTTCATATGATTGTTGGAATCTATCTGATACGACATGACATGCCGTGTATCCACCTTTGTATATTCATCCCAAAGTTTTATCTTTCGCGGCGCATATTCCATATCTATTGCAGGTTCCATCGGATAAGCCTCTGCAACCTCCTGGTCTATCTTGACCGGACGCATGCTCTCAGTATCAACATAACTCCATATCGATGCTGCCTTGACAATCCTGTTTCCTTCACCATCAATCACATCTATGTTTCTAAATCCGAGTGATGCCTTGAAATCATAAGCCCATGTGCGGACCTTTATCTGCTCTCCAAGCTCAGGATATCTATCCACCTCTATCTGCCATGATATCAAAAACCATGCTCTGTTATGTTCTGCAAGGTAATCAAGACCTATTCCGACCTCCTCCGATTGAAGGATAGCGCAATCCTGAAAATAGTTGGCGATGGTCGCCATGCTCGATGTCTTTCTTCCGCCTGTCTCACTGTATCTAACTATCGCGTCATATGAATACATTTATGTTCTACCCCCGATGCAATTTCTATATAATTTTATACCCTATTTTTATCTACTCGACAAGCCAAAACAGCCATTCTGAAGGCTTACAAATTTTTTTTAAATTTTTTCAAAAAAACACTTGCAATTTTCCGAACAATAATATATACTACCATTTGTTGAGGCAATGGGCTATCGCCAAATGGTAAGGCACTGGACTCTGACTCCAGCATTTTCAAGGTTCGAATCCTTGTAGCCCAGCTCTTAAAAAGACTTGAGATCATATGATTTCAAGTTTTTTTTATTGTAATGACTTTATATATCTCAAAATATTATATTTTCAATTTATCTGTAACATATCAATACACTGTATGCCCCATTTTCTGATATCCATATATACAAAAATAGAGACATGTCGGAAGGCATCGACATGTCTCTATTGTCCTCAACTAGTATATGATTCATATAGGAATCGGCTTATAGTATTTGTGGAAAATTCAATCCTGTAATAAAAATGTAACATATTTTTAAATTACTTGCAATAGTTTTTTCCAGTTTTACAAAGTATTTATATACGAAGCAGACGAGCCGCGTTTTCCCCCATTATCTTTTTTCTCACACCCTCGGGAAGCTTTAATCCCTCTATATCTGAGATCGCCTCGGACTGATCTGACCATGGGCTGTCGGTTCCGAAGAGTACACGGTCAGCGCCATGCTTCTCCACTATTGCCTTGAACATATCGGAATCCATAAGTTTCCATTTGTGTACTGCTCCATCCCTGTACTGTATATGTCCATATGAAAATGCCGTATCCAGATATACATCCCTGCCACACAGCCTGTCCAAAACATCCTGCCACATCTGCCACCCACCCATATGGGCAAGAACAAGCTTGTCCGGCTGAACCTCATCCAGCACCTCCTCCGTCATTGCCGGTGTACAGTGCACCACTTCAGGAAGGCCTATATCCTGCCCTGCATGAGTGACCACGATAAGTCCTAGCTCCGTGGCATAGCTTATTATCCTCTTGTATCTTATATCGTTGAAGAACGCCCCCTGATAGTCCGGATGAAGCTTTATCCCCTTAAGTCCTTTGTCACTTATATCCCTGAGTATCTCTTTGTAGTTGTCGTTATCCGGGTGTATACCGCCAAATGACCACACATGGGTGTCCGCAAACTGTTCATTCTCCACCTGTGCTGATTCATTTATATGCTTATACTGTTTCGGCGAAGTGG
>ULPO01046825.1_pt1 | contig 51977 bp, 29 predicted proteins | sample 1953611 | NCBI WGS metagenome assembly ULPO01 (sample SAMEA4835632, study PRJEB28245) | human gut metagenome | biome: gut microbiome; material: fecal sample | place: Denmark | collected 2008 | reverse complement strand
ATACGCTCTTCCGAAAGAAGGTCTGAGAATTAAGACAACTGATGGTGAGAAACTTGTTTCTCGTCAAGAGTTATTTGATTATTTCTCTCGTCCTGTTCAAGAGATTAATGGAATGGTTTATAGTCAAGCGCAGATTGATGAAATTAATCGTCTTTCTAATCCTGCTGAATTGGCTATGCGATTTATTATGAATCTTGACGGTGGAGTTGACCAACTGATTAAAGCTGAACTTGCTAAAAAAGAAGTTAAACGTCTTCGTTCATTAGCAAGTAAGACTGGTAAAAACAATGGTAATCCTAAGGTTCATAAGATTGCAAAGGATGATAAAATTGTTTTACCTATTAAATAAAGCAAATGTTCTTGCCTTATAATAATAACTTAACCAAAAATCTAATTTACAATGCGTGAAATTGGAACTGTAAAATTTGACTCGAATCAATATACAGATGCTAATATGCTTCTGAATTTTGATTTGATTGACCCTGTTAAACTTAATCGTAATCTTACTTATCTTTGGGGTAAGGATAGTGACAAGTATCCTCTTCTTACTCTTACTGAGGGTCAGGGTGCTGTTACAACAAAAGTTAAGCTGAATGGTGGTGATACTCAATATACTTGGGAAATTGCTCCTCGTCAGCGTGTTACTTCTCGTCTGAAAAAGCTGGTATCTGATAAAGCTGCTATTCAGCCTTATGGAACTGTTGAGGTTGAAATGGAGGATAATTGGTTTATTTATCAGCACACGGCTATTGCTCCGTCTGGTATGCAATGGCGTATTCAGAATGAGGGTATTGCTACTTCGACTGGTGGATACGTTTATCGTTTTACCAATATGTCGGGTGCTCCTATCTCGGCTGATGCTGTTGCAAAAGACTTCATTAGTGGTGCTATTTGGGCATTAGGTGCTTCGACTATTCCGGGTAGCAAGTCTGACGGAAACCGCTCGAATAACCAGTCGTTCAGCAAGGCAACCAACCAGTATGGTTACTACCGTTTCTCGAAAGAAATTGCTGGTAACATGGGTAATAAGGTTGTTAATATTGCCTTTGATACTGCATCTGGTGGTGAGCGTAATCTGTGGATGCCTTACGAAATGAAGATGTGGGAAATCATGCGACGCGAGATGCTCGAAGAGGACTTGTGGTTCTCGGAGTACAACCGCGATTCGAATGGTATTATCCACTTAAAAGATGAAAAGACTGGTGAGGCAATTCCTCGTGGTGCTGGTGTTCTTGATATTCTTAAGGCCGTTGGTAATTATGAAACGTATTCTGTTCTGACACTTAATCGTTTCGATCGTATCATCACTCGTATCTTTGACAATCGTATTGATTCTACCGTTGAGGAACTTGTTCTTTATTGCGGTAAAGGTTTCGCACGAATGTTCAATGATGCTATCTACTATGATGCTCGTCTTAAGAATTACTTTGTAACTCTTGGTGATAACGAGATTAAGAGTGATGGTGAGATGATGTCTTATGGTAAGTATTTTAACCGTTATAAGATGTTTAATGGTAAGATTCTTACTGTCAAGATTGTTGATATGTTCGACCACGGTATTCGTGCTCGTCGTGACCGTGAAGCCGGTAATATGTATCAAGGTCTGCCTATTACTTCTTATAGTGCTGTATTCCTTGACCATACTATGGGTTCGAATGGTGAGCGTAATATTAAGTTTGTTTGTGAAGAGGGTCGTGAGTATAAAGTAGGTGTCTATAAAGGTATGGCTGAACTGCCTGCTTCGTGGGGACTTGCAAGTGGTACTCAACTGTCGGATACGAAGGATATTGCTTCTTATGAAGTTCTTGGTTCGCAGGGTATCAATATTGATAATCCTACTACTTCGTTCTGGCTTGATTTAGCTCTGAACTAAACACCCAATTTGAGTAGTAATAATCGAAAGATTATTACTACTCATTAACATATAAAAGATTGAATAACTTAAAATGTTAAAAATATGATTAAAGTTAATCGTTCAGTTCGTATTGAATGGAGGAACAATCCTTCTTCTTTTGAACTTCGGAATAAAGATGCTTTCAAAACTGACTTTCTTCGTCTTGGTTCTGCTATTCGTCCTGTTAATGAACTGCTGAGCCGTAGTGAGGAAATGCGAGTTCTTCTTCCTACTGTTGTTGGTGTATCTCCTATTGATAGTTCTTGGCAAGAACGAATCACTACATACTTAAATGATTTTCTTCTTGAGATTCCTGTTCATGGCTTAGAGTTCGATACTTCTTACGTTTTAGATTTAGGTAATCCTGCTCTGAAAAGTAATATCGACGAACTTATTGGTAAACTTAAAAAAGCTGATAAGATTAAGAATGAAACTAGTTCGGAACTTGAAGCTATTGTTCTGAAACGGATTAAGGAACTTGATGAAACGGAACTTTATAAGTATGTTACTTTTGTTAATATTCCCGATTATATTAGTTGGAGATATTGCCTTTTAAGTAGCAAAGTTGCTAATAAGGTTGAAGATATTAATAAGAGCGTCAATATTCAATTTTATCTTACTTCGGATAGTGAGCGTAAAGCACTCAAAGCTGCTCGGACGAAACTTCGCACTGATGCTCTCAAGAAATATACGGAGCTTATTAATAATCCGAATAGCGCACTTATCGACAATGTTGTTGTATCGACAGGTAGCGTAGGTGATTATTCAGAATTTATGGCAATGACTGCCGATGATAAGCAATCTGTTCTTCTTGAACTTATTGACAGTGACCCGCAGAAGTTTATTAGTATTGTTGATGATAAACATCTGGAGATGAAAGCTAAGATTACTATTTATCTTTGGATGAATATTATTCGACAGCTTCCGAATAGTTCTATCATTGTCGATGCTTCTAATCCGGAAAATGTTATTGGTAATAATATTAATGATGCTATCTCGTATTTCTCGAATGATAACAACAAAGGTATTGTTGCCGAGTGGAACGCGAAGTATCGTAGTTTGAAAGGTTAGTCATGTATGAAACGGTAAAAGAGTTACACATCGAAATAGAGCAACGAATACAGCAGATAACATCTAATAGACATCGGAGTATTGCTCCTCAGTTTATTGATATGATGCTAAATCGAGCTGCCGTTAAATATATACAAACTAAATCAAATAGGAAAACTAATTATAAAGGCGAAGGTCTTGAAGATAGTAAAAAACGTGTAGATGATATTCAATCATTAAAACGTGAAACACCGTGGCTTAAACTTAAACGTGATAAGCAAGATGCGGATTATCCAAATAGAGCTTTCGTTATTCTTCCGGGTGATTATCTAAAACTTATTTCTTCTACTTCTCGATTAACTTATGGTAAAGCTCGACTTGTTGAGAATTTACATGAGGTTTATCCTGATGATGAAGTTAAGAATTTATATTATCATCTAATTGATTTGTCTAAAATTACCTTAACTGGTGATGAATTTAATGGACAAATTATTGTTAATGGGAATGAGATTGATATTTCAGATATTCTTTCTCTTTACGATAGTGATTCAGATAAGATTGATTTGTATGAAATTGCAGGTTTAACTTGTGATAGATTACGTCAAGTTCTTTCTAATGAATATAATGTTTATTGGGAGAATCTAATTGGTCGTTATTATAAAGATTGTATTATTATTACTTCTAATGCAAAAGATGAAATTACATTAAAAGTTAATGATACAGACATTCCTGTTATTACTTATAATACTACTTATGACGAGTTCGTAAATGTAGGAAATAAGTTTTCTGAAAATGATTTAATTGCTACCGAAAATATTCGAGCTACTCTAAACAACTTCTATGGTAATAAAAATAGACATCTTAATCCAATAAGTGAACTTGTTAATGATAGGCTGTTTGTTTATTACGGTGATGATTTTTGTGTTGATGCGGTTAAGATTTCATATATTAAGAAGCCACGTCTTTTTAATATTGATATTAACCAAATGTCAGATATGGAAGTTACACCTGATTTCATAGATAGTGTAGTTAGCGATATTCTTCTTGTTCTTAAAGATGACAGTTTTAGTGCTGTTAAACAACAATCAAATTTAGAATAGAAAATGAAAAGTGTAATTGTCGCAAATGATTTTCTGACAACACTTGCTAATAATGATGTTAGCAAGCTGACTCGCGGACAAGCTGTTCTTCTTAATTCGGCTGGTAAAGTCGTTGCAGCTGCTTCGGATGTAAAAGATGATGAGATGTTGCAGTTTGTTCTTGGTCTTGGTGATGGCAAGGTTAAACGCGGCGTTTGGATTAATCCTAAGTGGTCGAAGCAACATAAGGAAAAGTATCTTGCTCCTGCTGGTAAAACGTATAAGTTTACGAATCTCGTAGCTAATCGTGGTATTGGTTATCAAGGTTTCGATGCTGAGGTTATTATCTCGTGTAAGCCTATTAATTCTTTTGGTGGTTATCCTCTGGAAGTTTACAATGCCAGCGTAACTATTAACGGAATTGACGAAGCAAGTGCTGATATTATTGCTCGTCTGAAAATTGAGGTTGAAAAGACTTTAACTAAGATTAACGCTCGTTTTGGTGCTGATAGCATCACGATTGATGATTTTACCGAAGCAAGTGTTACGTTCACTGGCGCCGCAGGTTTTGAGTATTATGTGACGTTTGATGGTATTCTTCGTGCTACGCTTGAAGAGGGTACTGAGAATCAAACTCCGGTTGGTACTTATGACCAAGTTGCTAAACTTGAGAAAGAAGCAGATGTTGCCGGTGTAGGTTATAATCCTAATTTCAAGGAATATGACCGTGTTTATGGTGATATTTTTACAGCTACCGAGGGTGTTATGTATGACACTTATGTAATTACTTCTCGTGCTGATTTCACACATCCCTTTAATTTACATACAGAGGGTTTACAGGTTACTCAATTTATTGCTATTGACAATACTAAAACTTCTGCAATTACTGCACTTGAAGGGGTATTGGCACTCATTAAGTAAGAAATTGATTTGTTAAAAATGTAACCACAAGAATAACTCCTAATGCTATTAATTGTGGTGTTAGGAGTTATTCTCTTAATGATGCTAATGTTATGTGACAAGTGGGCGTGCAACCTCCTGCCCCACCGGGGAGCGAGGCCGCAGGCCGAGCCATACAAGTTGCACCATTATTATTATTAATCGTCATATAACAATAAATACGATTAGTATTATGATAAAGAAAATATGGAATAAAATAACTACTTTTTTAAGTGGTTATTATTCAGAACATAAAGACGATATTATTATTGGTTTCGTCATTGCTACTGTCGTAGGTATTTTATTTAAGGCTACTGTTGCTACTTGGTTTATGAGTTTATGGATTACATTAGCTTATCAAATCATTATTTGTGGTATTCAAGCTGCAAGAAAGAAAACAGCAATTGGTCTTAAAATTCATCCTATTATTATTAACTTTGTAGTTGGAGTATTTATTTCGTTATTGTTCTTGGTATGGCAGTAATTAATCTTCGAAATGTTGTAGCGCTCGGTGTGCTTGAAGATGGTGTATATCCGAGTGTTTATAATGGCCAAACCGGAGAATATATTGGTACAGTAGATGGTGAAGGCGCTGGTGTTAAAACAGTTCCTACACTGTATATGTACTATCGAAAGAACGGCCACCTATATTTATATAGGACAAAGGAGAGGATTGAAATAGACTTAACTAATGTAACTGCTTACGATAATAGTGCTCTATTTAAGCTAACTGAAAAATCTGATATTAGTTCTGCAAAGATTACCGAGTTTGAATCTCGAAATATTGATGTAGGACATTATGAATATAAAGTTCCGTGGGTTAAATCAACTCAACAGTATCTTTATATACTTGTACCGATTGTTCGTTCTATACATACAATTACAGTACAAGGTATCATAAGTAATCAGATATTCACTCTTACTGGTATTTATGTTCATGATGGTAAATCTTGGTGGATTTATCGGACGAATGTAAAGACCAATTTTGATTTTAATGATGCTGTTAATGAGATTCTTGATGTTCAAGTATATGTTCGTGAGCTTACAGCAGAGGACTTAAATCCTATTGAACAACTTACAAAACTTTTATTTGAACATATTAATAATAAGTTTAATCCTCATGAGGTAACAAAAGAACAAGTTGGTCTTGGCAATGTTGATAACACTGCCGATATGGATAAACCTGTATCTCGACCTCAAAAAGAGTACATTGATGCTCTTGAAAATAGGGTTAAAGGTTGGTTCAAACAGTTGAATGTTTGGATTAACAATCATGTTGCAGAAGTTAATAAGAAGTTTCAAGATGTTTGGGCTGCTATAAACAAGAAACTTGATAAAGAAGATTACGAGAATGATAAAGATAATTTCAATGCTCATATTCGTAATTATGATAACCCTCATAGAGTTACTGCCGCACAAGTTGGTTTACCAACAGCCGCAAGTGATATTGAGAAATTAAAACAAAAAGCTCAAGAACTTCAAGGTTTGCTTATTAATAAGCAAGATAAAACTTCTGAAGAACTTGTTACTGATAATAAACGTATTGTAGATGCTATTAATGAGATTTATGGTATTGTTGTAGAACACAATAATCATGTTCGTAGCAACAGTATTAATCAAATTGAAGTTACAAGCGAAATTCCTACTACGTTTGAAGATGGTACACTTTGGATTCGTATTCCTCGAAATGAAGAAGATTATATAACAATTAAGATTGAAGCTGTTCCGGTTGATTCTACTATACGAATGATTAATTCGGAAGGTAAAGAATCGGCAGGTGTTGGCAGTGCAAGTCTTGAATGTTTAATTCAAAGTCGTTTACATTATATTGTAGAAAAAGAGAATTACATTACAAAAGATGTTTATGTCGATGTAGGTGTTGAAGATACGACAATTAACGTTGTTCTTACACCTAAAACTAAAAAGACATTAACTGTAAATGCAACTCCTGATAAAGCTTTAATTATATTTACTGATAAATCTTCTAATGTAGTTATTGCTCAAGGTACTGGTACTCTTACATATGAAACTTATGACCCGCGTGATATTTTGATTCAGGTTGGTGCAAGTGGATATGAAACTTATGAAGAGCGTATTACATTAGATGAGAATATAATTCGTGATATTACTCTTACAGCTCTACCGGTTGAACAAGGTGCTGTAAGTCTTACGGTGGTCGATAGCGAAACAAAGGCCAAAATAGCCGCATACGTCTATGATAAGGACACGGGTGGTATATTAGGTCAAGTCACAAAAGATACGCCGCTACAACTCACCGGAGATATCAATACGAGCCGAATTTTAAGGTTTGTTTCGTCGGGTTATATAGAGGTTGAACAACTGGTAACTTATGCAATTCCTACCGCAGAAGTTACTGTTGAAATGGATAAAGTTCCAGTTCAATCTGGTACTATCTATGCAACTGCTGTAAATACTGAATCTACTGCTTTAGACGGTGTTACGTTTGAGTATAAACTCAGTACCGAAAGTAGTTGGAAACCTCTTGGTAATGATGAATCAACTACTGGTAAATCTGAAGTTGTTACAGCTCCAGTTGGAACAAGTATTGATTTCCGAGCTTCCAAAACTGGTTATATAACTAACACTGGAACTGGTACGATTAATTCTACTGGTGAACATAGTGTTACTATTGTACTTGAAGAGGTTCCGCCTGAACCTACTACTAAACAATATTATATCCATGCTGTAACTGAGGAATCTGTTAATATCACAACAGGTGTTCATGGTTATTTATGGAATAATAATAGTTGGGTTGAACAAACTTTACAAGGTGGAGCAATGGGATTTGCTTATACTGGTGAACCCGGAACTTCTATTCGTGTTAAGTTTACTGCTACCGGATACAACGATACTGAAAAAGATATTGTTTTAGAAGATGGTAGTACAGAACCGATTGATGTTAAAGTCGTAATGACAGAGGAAACTCCTCCTCAACCTACAACTAAGGAATATTTCGTATTCGCTGTTACTGAGAAGAACGCACCTGTTGAAACAGTTACTGCTGCTTCTGTATTAGTTGATGATGAATGGATTCCTCAAGATTTACGAACTGTTGTAGCAAGTATCGGATTTAACTATACTGCTATACCGGGAACTGTTATTAAAGTCAAATTCGTTGCTACTGGATTTATTACTGAAGAAATTGATGTTACTCTTCAAACTGAAAGTGATGAATCTTTAATCATACCTGTTACTCTTCATTTTGAGGACGGTATTGATTATATGCAAATCGAAGGTGACGGTACTAAACATCCTATATTTAGGGTTGGTAATGTCGAATCTAATTAACGCTTTAATGATGTGAAAGAATCAGTAATTCGCAAAGTATTTTGTGCCTTAAACTGGCCTCCGAAAACTGGTGCTTTTCAGAAGTTAATTACTTTTGTAGTTGAAGGTTTAGCCACTAAGGCTGAATCTTCAACTGTTCAACAATTACAAACAAAAGTAGAAACTCTTGAAAGTACTGTTAATACATTACAAGAAACTATTACTACTTTAAGTGGTAAAGTAAGTACATTAGAGAGTAATTATACTTCTTTGGAAAGTCGTGTGACTGCTCTTGAAACACCACAAAGTTAATAAAATTCTACAACTATGGCACAACTTAATCTTCTTGAACGAGCTACGGAAGCTGTCGTAATGCTTAATGGTAATCGTCGGCAGGTTCTTGATATGTGGCTTAATGGTAAAAAAGTTTGGCCAATAGATGAACCTGTTGTAGAATTAGCTGTTGATAAAACTCTTGTTATTCTAAATAAAGATAATAATTATCATGATACCATAACTGTTTTCGCAAGTGATACAGCTGAATGGGAATTTGGTAATTAGTTTGTTATTATAGTTAATCGACCAAAAAAAAAAACAAATGGCAACTATTCCAAGTTATTTATCATGGGTTCCTAAAACTGGTACTGGAAATGCACAGATTAAGATTAATTCTGTGAATCCTTATACTGGTCGTACTGATAGAAGTACTAAAGTTCCCGGTAAGATTGTCGGAAAGACTAACGCAGTTACAGTCACGGTTCTTGAAAAGGCTGCTGACGAATTTATTACTCCCGATGGTTTAACTATTAGTGTTGCTAAAGGTGGTGAAACAATTCATGTAACTGGTAAGTCTAACTCGAAACTTCTTACATTTACATGGAAAACTAACTTCGGTATTGCAAATGTAACATCATTTAAGGTTAATGGTAGTACAACTGCTACGTCTGGTACTGCTATTACTGGTGACCCCGGTGCTACTGGAGAATATACTTATGATGTTACTGTTGTTGTACCGAAGAATGAAACTATTAAAGCTCGTTCTGCAACTCTTGAAATCAAGGGTGGAGGTGCGAGTGTTGTTAAAACTATTACTATTACTCAGGCTCTTGGTGACAGCTATCTGTATCTCAATTCGCAGGGTACAACTACCGCAACTGTTACTATTCCGAAGGGTGGTGGTGAGCAGACTCTGAGGGTTCTGTCTAATGACGAATGGACATTCGAACCTGCTGAATAAATTAATTAATCATTTATGAGTGTTATCACTAATAAATGGAATGACGGGAGTGGAGATTCAATTAATATTGAATCTCCCTCTTTTCAAGGAAATCAGACTGTTAAAATTTCATCACCTGTTCAAAAGGGTACTTCTAAAAGAAGTATGAAGTTTATTGGAAAGTGTAAAAAAGATTCCAGTAAACAAGTTATTCTTACTGTTGAACAAGAAGCATCTACTTATACATATGATTTAACGTTAAATAGTGATAATACTGAAATTGCCGCAAAAGGTGGAACTGCAACTATTACAGCTGTACTTAAAACGTATCGTAATGATAATTTAGTTAGTACAGATAATGTTACACCAGTTCTATCGGGAAGTGCTACTGGATTTTCTATATCTGGTACTACTGTTACTGCAAGCAATCGAACTACCACAGCTGGTAACAAGAGAGCTATTGTTGTAACTGGTAAATATTCAAATACATTTGATGGTCAAACAGTATCATCAACTATTACTATTTATCAAGAAGCCAATGAGGCTTCTTATGGTGCTTTAACAGGTGGTTCTGTTTTAGCATCTGATATTCCTGCAAGTGGTGGAACTTCTTCGACCAGTATTTCTAATATGTCGCAAACAATTAGTTATACATCTGGTTCGACTCGTGCTGGTACAGTTACTTATTCAAAAACAAGTGAAATTACAGTTTCTTCTCTTGGAACCACAGTTAAGGCAAGAACTAAGGTTGGACAAGTTACTGTAACTTATACTGGTGAAGGTAGTGTAACTGCCAAGAAAACTGTTGATATTTATCAAGCTGAAAATAAAGTAACTAATAGTAATTACAATCCTCGAATTACTGCTTACGGAACTCCTACTATAAGTATCGGTAGTGGTTTAACAGCGGCTGGTGGTTCTGCGAGTGTAAGTGCTTCTGTTACTAATACTGAAACTTATAATACTTTGTATAGTTCGGGTGTTACTGGCCCGAATCAAACACGAAGTGTTGGTGGTAGTCTATCAATTTCTATGACTGCTAACGGTAATAGTAGATTCAGTTTATCTGGAAATACGATTATTCATAGTAGTATGGGAACTAATGAAACTACTGATACTGTTACTATAAAAGCTGTAAATAACGGAGATAGTTCTAAATCAGCTACGGCTTCTAAGAGTATAATAAACAGTAAAACTGTTAAATCTACTTCTGGTGGTATTTATACATATGGTGATGTAATAGCTGGTACAGTAACAAATGGTATTATTCCTGCAAGTGGTGGTTCTGCTACTGCTACAGCTGGAAATGGTACTCAAAGTTGGAACAAGTCTGCTACTATTACTACTTACCAATATGATTCTGGTTCTACAAAAGATGTTACAACTGAAAATGCTTCAAGTGGTGTAGATGAGGTTGTACCAAATGTTGCATATATTGAAGCTACTGCATCTTCAAAAGGAGCTACTGTTTCTTCTCAAACTACTGTAAAAAGTCAAGTTGTTATTTGGTTAGCTAATGGTAAATCTGCAATTAAAGTAATGCATATTTATCAAGCGGCCAATGAAATTGTTTCTTATAATTACACAGAATGGGAAATTGTTCTTAGAGCTAATCCTACAACAATTCCAGCATCTGGTGGAACTTCACAACTTACAAATGGTGCTATACGATATAGAATACCTGTTTATACATCAGGTGCTACTGGAAGTAGTACTACTATAGCTTCAATTCCTTCATTGAGTATTAGTGGAGATGGATTTACATTAGCTAATAATATTGTTACAGCATCTAAAAACAATGGTGGAGCTCGAAGTTGTATAGTAACAGCATCAAGAGAAGGAGCTGTTTCACAAACTATTACTATTACTCAATTAGCTGGGCCTGATGGTATTGGTTATATGCAAATAGAAGGTGATGGAAAAAGTCATCCGATTTTCAGAGTAGGTAATACTACAAGAAGTATTGAACCTACATCTGTTAATCAAAACTCTGACATTACATCTGATAAAGATAGTAGTATATTCGCAAGTCTTAAACAATTATTATTTAAATTCATATAGTTATGGCTAAAAGCAAAAGCGTTCTTAAAGAGTTTTTTAAATCTGGTAAGATTCCTATTGAATCTAATTTTGCTGATCTTATTGATAAAATTCCCGTAGGGGGGGGTCAAATAAAGACACTACTTTAACTACTTTTGATACTGAAAATCCTTATGTAAGGGGATATCGTTTTATTGTTCTTGATGATTCTTTAACATATCTGATATTTGGTTTATATAATGATACTGAAAGAGTTATACTTCCTTATATAGTAATTAAATGCCATACAGCAAACTCTATCGAACAGAGTGAATCTATTCCAGTTACTTATGCAATACTTACTGGAAATCAAATGATGGATTGGTATCTTGCAATGGGTGCTCAATTGCATGAAGTTGATGATGCAACTCTTATTAATAATATGCCATCTGATTTGGTTTGGAATCCTATCAATAGCAATCCGAATGTTCGTGTTGTAGTAGATGGTAATAGTACATTTATTTTACATCCTGTTAAACAAGAAAATAACTGGTATGTTGGATATGCAATAGAACAGGTTGTTAATATAGGTCAAGGCAATGCTGTATATCGTTATCATCCTAATAATAATTCTCCAACTATTTGGAATAATGATGATAGCACCATAATTGCAGATTTAAGAAATACAAGCAAATTCAATAAAAAAGCATGGTAGATTCTAACTGAATAAATACCGGAGTCTACTATTATAACTAATAATCAACTTTAATATTTATTCAATATGGCAACAAAATCACAACTTAAAACTTATTTTGAAACAGGTAAAATACCTACACAAGCTCAATTTGGTGAGTTAATTAATTCTTTTATAAATATTCCTTCTCGAAATACTGAGGATCGTGGTAATCAAAATTTATTTTTTGGTAATGGAGAAGAGAATCCTTATATTCAAGGTGTTAGAACTGTAAGTAAAATCGTTGGTACTAACGTTATTACTATGTTTATTTTTTCTACACATAATAATAATGATAATGCTTCTTCATTCCCTTTATTTATTCTTAATAGAACAAGTACAAGAGCTGCAAGTTTAAATAATGCACAAGCAATATTGAGATATTGTATTCCTAATAAATTAAATATTGATAATTTCGTTATGCATGGTTTAGATTGTGATAATTCTACTGATGATGAAATTATAACAGAGGTTAGTGATTGGGAATTTAAACCATTTGAAAAAGATAATTTTAATCATAACATATTAAATATATGTACTAATATAAATGGTACATCTAGTACATTTGTATTTAATTTAGCCGATATCAATGTTGAAGGAAATTCAAAAACATTACCAATTGAATTAATGGTTATTATTGATGATAATACAAGATTTACAGTAGACGGTCCATATTATATTAAAGATAATGCTGATAAGGATTCATTTTCAATTGATTGGAATGCTCTTATATCATTACTTAATAAATCTTATGGTACTATAACTACTACTAATAACATGGTAGTTACAAGATGTAATAATATTAAAAACAATTATATGGAAAAACGTTAATTGCTAAATATATTAAATCATGAAAAAAGTCTATTGTAAATTCCTACCATTTAAAGGATATTTATGTATGACAGTATTATGGTGGTTAATCATACGAACTGAATACAAAGATAAAATTACTGAAACTGTTGAACGACATGAAACTGTTCATAGTTATCAACAAATTACTCTTTTTATTGTAGGTTTGTTGGTTAGTATCATATTAAGTCTTACTACAAATTATTCTTGGTGGGGATTACTTGCTACTCCTGCAATTCCTTTATTAGCTTATGTTGTTAGTTGGATAGTTGAAATTATATTACCTCCTTATAACAGAGCTTATAAAGATATTTGTTTTGAAGGTGAAGCAAGAAGTTTAGAATCTGATAAAGATTTTAGAAAGAAATTGTTTCCTTTTAGTTTCTTAAAATATATTCCAAATAAGAAATATGGTGGTCGATGAAATTGATGAATGGTAAATGGAACAACTCGTAGGACATTTCGTTGAGTTATTCAGTACTCATTTCGATTTATCATTTATGCTTTGTGTGAATGTTTTAACATACATACTCATTAAAGCAATAGATGATATTAATGGTGATAAATCTGTTGGCACATGGACTAAACGATTGGTTATGTTAATTAGTTGTTTTGCTATTGCCGCAGGATATGTAGCAGGTGGATATGAGAATACTACAATTCTTATTAATTCTGCTATTCTTGCACCAGTTGCTTGGAGTTGGATATTCAAACCGATTCTAAAAAAGATTGGTGTTGATTATAAGAAAATTGATAAAACTACTAAAACTAATTAAGTTATGGCAAAAGTAACTCGTGGTGCTGGTACGGCTGGCATTAAATCTGGTGATGTTAAGAAGATTAAAAAAGGTTCTAAAAAGAAATAAAACACTATGGCAAACTTTAAGCACAAAGTGTTCTTATTAATTGCTAAATGGATACCCGTAGCTGTTGCTGCGGGTATTCTGATTAATAATACACTTGCAATGTTAGATGTCAAAGATGTAATATTAGATTTATTTGATATTACTGTTGGTAGTTCGTTAGCTTTCGTTGTAATGATGTATGCTTGTAGCTATGTATTTAACTTTTGTTATTGGCATAAAATTGTTATAACTTATGACCTATTTGTGCTATTATATATTCTGCTAATTCGTTATACTAATATTGGTGAGTGTAATGACGGTTTATTACTTACAATTCATTATATTCTTGCAGGTATATTTATAGCACTAATTTGGTATGTTAAGAAAAGGTGTAAAATTACTGATTAAAAAGATGGTGGATTATAAGAAAGCTCTTGTAGCAATTCTCGAAAATACTCTTGAGAATGTTAATGCTGGAAATACTAATATAACTGAGGAAGAAGCTTCTGTTATTATAGACCATCTTACAATGCTCAATAAAGGTGTAGCTACTGTTTCAAAAGCTTATGCTTGTGAACATGTTCTTCATATTACATCTAATAAATTTGATTATCCTGTCAGAAAAGGTATTATTCCTCACGGTCGTAAACGTTTAGGATTTAATGAACTTAGTTGGGTTCTTAAAGATTTAGATGAAGCTAAACGTTATTTGGCTAATAATAATGATTAATAACCTTTTGCGCTTGTAAATCCCGTAATCTTAATAGGTTACGGGATTTTTCATATCCTTATACTATTGAAGATATTAGTTGTAAGTTTATAGTGTAGTCGATTACTCTATCATTTAATAACAAACAAACTAATATCAATAATTGTATGAAAATGATTGATACTGAAACTGGCCATGAGATGGTTGAAGTTTCTGGACATGACAAGAAAGAGTATGCTTCAAAAGGTGTTGCGGGTACTGGTCTTGGACTTGGTATTGCTGGTACGGCTTTATGGTTGTTAAGCGGTGGTCTTGGCGGTGGTTTATTCGGAAACCGTGCTGGTCTTGCTGGTGCGTCTGCAATCGGTGCCGAGGGTATTGCAGAGAAAGAAGATAAGTGTGAGCTTATCAATGGTATGTGGACTTTGGCTTTCAATGGTCAGACCGCTCGTTTTAATGACCGTCAGACGATCAATGCTGAAATGTTTGGTCTTTATAAGAGCCAAGTAGATGCAGACTTTGCTCTGTATAAAAATCAGCGTGATGGTTTTGATGTTACTAATGCTCGTGTTGGTGAGCTTGAGAAAGAGGTAGCTGTTCTTCGTGCTACTCGTCCTTATCAGGATGCTCTTATTCAAGCTGCTATCGCTCGTGTTGCTGAGCAAGCTGAGTTTAATCTGTTCCGTCGTACTTGTCGTATGATTTCGGGTGAAGTTGTTCTTCCGAATACTCCTACGGTTACGGGTTATAGTTCGTATGACCCTTGCGCTTGTCGTGCGACGACATCTGCTCCCTCTGCTAATTAATCTACTCTTTCTATTCGAGAAGTATTTCGGTATAAAAACCGGAGTACTTCTCCTTTTCAATTAAATCTTACAATTATGAATGGCCCTACATTTAATATTGGATACGACCCAATTCTTTCAAATCCTTTTCCTCAAGCTGTTGATTATACGAGAGAAATTGATGAACGAGTAAAATATCTTCAAGCTATTAAAGATAAAATAGCTGGAAGTAATCAACAAACTAATTCACAAAAAGATTCTTTATGGACAGCTATTGATAATGAAATTGGTAGCTTAAATGAAGAACAACGAAATATATTATTTAGTGATACTAAATATATCCAAATAGATACTCAATTAAAACAACTCGTTCAAGAAGCACTTATTAATTCTGTTAAAGGTGTGATTGAACAATCTCAAGTTGGTAAAGATTTACTTACACAGCAACTTAATTATGTTAAGTCGAGTAAGAATGCAATCATAGCTGAATCTAATAAGAAATTAGAACTATTTAAAAAGTTCCAAATTGCTGCTTCAGCTAATCCTAATCTTACTTATAAAGAATTTTGTGAATCTATAAATAAATAAACTATGATTAATAAAGATAATTTAATTGAGGAAATTCTGAAATTTATTAATACTAAAATAGCTGATATATCAAGTAATAATCCTTTGTTTGATATTGTTGCTAAACCTTATATATCAAAAGTTGTAACTAACAATGTTTCAAAATTAGATAAAGCTCTATCATTAATTACAGATGATAAAGGTATGGTAGATGTAGATGGTTTACTTACTGATATGATTGACAAATTAATTGTTTCAAAAGCTAATACAATTAATGGTGTAACTATTGGTGAAGGTTCTGTAAAAATTACTATTCCTTTTATGAATAAAACTGTTGTTTTTGATAAAGATGACTTTAATGAATTAAAAACTAATATTGAAAATTATGAAAAATCTAAATAAGTTAATGGAACATTATAAGCAGACTGTTCGTATAGATGCTAATAATGCTTGGGATATTATATGTCATTTTAAAGAAGCTGTTTGTGAAAATACTAATGTTAGTGAAGAATCTTTGTTTGAAATAATGAAAGATTTTCATGAGAAATTAATTGGTAAACATTTCACTGAACCTTATGCTTTATATCAAGTTTCTCAAATGTATCATACTAATAATAAAGGCATTAAGATTGATGCTCCTTTGTTTAGTATTGAAGCTACTAAAAAGATTTATGATAGGAGAATACGTCCGTTAAATAAAGATGTTACTATGTGGGATGTATATGTAGCTCTTAATGCTCAATATCACGATAATATTAATCTTTATGAGAAGTGGTTTCCTAATGCAACAAATAATGAAATCGAAGATAAAATCGTAGAAGCAACTATTAGTAATTGGTTCGAAGATGAAGATGCAAGTAGTGATAAGGTTTGGGAATATTTTAGGGTTATTTAATGGGCTATTGTAATTTGTTTGGTAAGACGTGCTATTAGATTAGTACGTCTTTTTTCATGTAATTACGGCTGGAAATGGGGGATTTTAACGTATATTTGTTAGTAGCCCAATATAATATACCTATTAATATTAATCCTCTTATACGCCTATCTATGTTCGATTATACAGCTATTATAGTAGCTATAATAACATCCATAAGTACGATTGCTGGTATTTATCTAAAAGAATGGTTATTTCCTAAACGTAAAGAACAAAAACTTACTATTGAAAAAAGTAATTGTTATATAGAACTTGATAAGATATGTGCTTCTATTCGAGATACTATTCACGCTAATGCTGTTTATATTGCTTATTTTCATAATGGCGGTCATTTCATTAATGGTGTAGAAATGGATAAATACACTGTTGTTGGTGAAGATTATGATTGTTGTGCAGTATCTTATAAGAAATCTTTTAAGGATGTTCTTGTTAATAATTTTCCTTATTTATTTCATAATCTTCTTGTTAGAAATCGTCATTATTGTAATGATGTTAGTAAATATAAGTTTCAAGACAGATGTTATAAAGATGAACTTGAAAGTAGAGGTATGAAGTCTGCTTATACTTTTCTTATTAAAGACCCTATTAAAGAAACACCTATTGGTTTTATTTCTCTTGAATATAATATCGTAGAAGGATTTAATCCTGATGATGAAAAATATATTTGGAAAAAACAAAATACTATTGCTAATCTTTTGAATCTAAATAAGTAAGATATGGGAACACTTAATCAATATGCAGCTCGTATTGCAAACATGGTTAATCAACCTAATAATCACGAACTTAAAGAACGTGTTAAGGATATGATTAAAACTATGTTTGCAAATCGTATTCGACAAAGCGTTGAGAAAAATGGAATAGATGATATTCTTAAACTTACTTTTATTGCTCCTGTTGAAGAGTTGAAATATAGTGATATTCTTCCTACTGAATATCGAGTTGCTAATAAAATTAGATTGTTAGGAACAAAGTACAAAGTTCCTACACCCGTGCGCATACAAAGTGATGCGCCTTTTGCGTTTGTAGGTGATACTGTTGGTAATGGATATATGTATGAGAGTTCTATTACATCTCTTAAACTACGTCAAAGTGGGCGTCCAACCTGCTCTCCCACCGGGTATCCACGAGCTTATATTATATTAAACGGTCATATAATTATTGCTGAAAAAGTTGGTACAAAAGATATTGATGATAGACGACCAATTAATGAAGTAATGATTACAGGTATATTTGAAAATCCTGATGAAGTTCTTTCGTTCTTTAAGAATGAAGATGGTCAAGATATTGAATTACCTTTACCTAATGATATGCTTGAAAGTATAATTCAAGAAATACTTAAAACTGAATTTGGTATTTATCCTCAAGATTTGGATATTAAAACAAATAATAATAATCCTACTATTGCTCAACGTGGTAATGTTCAAGATTAACATTAGGTTTCTATCATTATGGTTGATAACGAATATTATTGGAGAGATTTCGTTAAAGAAGTTCAAATACAACTTAATTCTTTAATTAAACAATTACATCTTGCTTATGAACGACGCAATGATTGTATTTATAATATCAAAGATAATCTTGCTAAATATCAAGAAGCTGGTGTTGATGTTTCGGTAGTATTCGATATTGATAATCGTAGTAAGATTTATTTTAATAAGAAACAAGATGTTCTACTTGGTACTAAACTAATGAGTTATATTCGTAGTTATAATTACTTAGTTTATGAACGTCTTGATAAACTTGATGATGATATAGAAACTCTTGCTGCTCTTAAAGAATTACCTTCTGAAATGTATACTTATATGCAAGATGAAGTTAATAATGAGATAGCTAATTTATTATGTAAAGGTAACAATTATTCTTTTGGTAGTTCTGTAGGTTACGTTTATGTTTACTATAAAAAGACGATGCCCGGTGATGTATGTAGTGTTGTCGATTGGGGTGCTACAAAAGACTTAAAAAAGAAATTGTTAGAACAAGGTATTAATATACGAACTGCTGATAATCCAAATGGTATTCCTTATTTCATATATTATGATTATGACTGGTGTATAAAAGCTGTATATCATAAAGTCAAAGGTCGAATACCACAAAGTGTCTATTATAAATTCAAATTTGGTCACACAAGTAGTGCTTACGAGAATGGTGAAAAAACTATTGACAGAACACCTTTTGCAATGAAAGGTAAAACTGTTGATGAAATTGCAACAAATCGAAGACTTAATTGTTTCAATAAAATTCTTGCAATTTGTTTTAATCATCCTGACGAAGCTATTAAACTATATCGAAATAATCTTCCTAAACAAAATAATGCTTTATGATTGATAATAATATATTCATTAGTAGTGCTACATTAATTCCAGATATGTATAACGATTATAATATACAAAGTGATGACTTTATAAGTCGTTTTCCTATTTGGGTTGCAAATGCTTTAGAAGAACTTAAGTTTATTCAAGCCTACGTTAATGTAGAAAAAGATATTGAATTTGATGACCATCGTTGTCAATTACCGTGGGATTTCCGTGGTGTAATTGATGTTATTATAAATAACAAAAAAGCTGTTCTTAAAAATTCAGCTGAATTTAACAAAGATACTATTACTGAAAAAGTAACAACTGTTCCGACATATACTCCTTATCCCGGTATTCCAAATGCAGACATAACGAGTCCCGGTGATAAAAACGATAGTTTTAATCATGCTCCTGTTGATAAAGAGCAACCTTATTATTACATTAGTAATAATTGGATTCATACTAACGTTGATTATGGAACTATTCATTTAAGATATAGAGCTTTACCAGTTGTTTATGATAGTATTATAAATATGGATGTTCCTCTTATTTATAATAATGGCCCTCTTAAAAAATATCTTAAACTTTATGTTCTTAAACAAATGTTATTAAGAGGTTATAAACATCCGGTTATAAGTCTTACAGCAAATAATCCTTATACAAATCCTGCTATAGAACTCGATAGAATGAGAATACAAGTTCGAGTTTCTTGTAACAAATTTAGTAACGACCGTCGAGAGAATATTGCTACTATTCTTCGTACATTAGAATAATAGAATTATGAAAGTTTTAGGTCTTGATTTAGATAATTCACCTCATATTGCACAAGATAAATCTTTGCGGTATGCTAAAAATATAACTATTGATAATAAAGGTCAAAGTTATTTTAATGAGAGAGGATTTGATTTCATAGGTGAATTAGATGATATTCTTGAAAATCATCCGACAAATCGACATATTATTCCTTATATTTATAGTGATTCTGCTTATCACAAATATAACATTATAGGTACAATTCCAACTAATATTGGTGTTGTACTTTTTTGCGTTGTAGAGCATTGGAATGAAGAAGATAAATCTGATTTACAAAATAATGACGCTATTATATATCTTGATCTCAATGATAATAATCCAACTGTAAAACGTTGTCTATATAGTACTGGAGCATTTGGATTTAGTATTGATAGACCTATTCATGGTGATTATATATATAATTATAAAGAGAATTTAATTGTTGTATTTACAGAAGGTACTGATGATTCAGCTAATGAAACCAGAATCATTAATTTAACAGATCCATTTTATGATGGTAAAAACGGAGAAGATACTACAATCGGTATAAATGTAGTATCTGATGATATTGATTTATTCAATCTTATTCCTAATGTTACTTACCCCGAACTTCAATTAGAAGTTAAAGACGGTGGTAATCTTAAAACTGGTGCTTATCAAATAGCAATTAAATATCGTCTTGATGATGGTACTTATACAAACTATTCTCCTTTGAGTACATCACTCATTGTTTGTGGTAATTATGAAGAAGATTATGCGTTAGGTATCGAAATCAATAAGAATATTACTATTAGTTTTAGAAATAGTGGTATTAAATATAAACATTGTAGATTTGCTATTGTTTATATTACTGACGAAGCTCAATTATCATATGAAACAGACGATATTTCAATTAATGGTGTAAGTACTACTCATATTGTAAGTGATGTTTCATATTTATCTACTATAAGTCTTGATGATATTTTTATTAAAAATATATCATATATTCGAGATAACACTCTTGTTAATTTCAATAATAGACTTATTCGAGGTAATGTAAAAACTCTTGATTATAGTAAACTTGATAATGAACTTAAAGAATTTACAGAGAACAATCTTGATGTTCAATTAAGTTGGAATCCGAGTTCTTCTTATATTAATAGTACTCAACGTTATTTCAAAAGTGGCGAAGTTTATGTTCTTTATGCTGGATATTATGATTATAAAGGTGACCTTGTAAATATACATCATATTCCTTGGAAAACTAACAATTATGATATTGAAGCATATCCCGTAGGTTCTACTAATCGAAATGCTCATAAAATTCCTTATAAATCTGAAAGTATTAGTAAGATTATAAGTCCGAGTTGGAAGAGTTTACCTGATATTGATGACGCTGAACAAGTAGATGAAATTGCTAAAACTGGTGTTGGCAGTGAAAATCCTACAATAGCTCGTAATCGTTATTTTAGTTTATACGGAGTTTCGACTGGACACGCAACAGTTAAAGCGAAAGGTCGTTCTTTAACAAAAGGTAAACTGAAATTACCAAGTCTTTCGTTACCTTATACAACTGAAGATTCTGAAGGTGGAGTTAATCCTTCTGATTATCAAGTTGTAGTATTGGAGATAACAAGTGAGAGTACATCGAGCCAGTTAATTGGTGTTGAATGTAGTCCTACCTTTGGTGGAGATAGTGTGATACCTGTTGGTATAAATTTAACTACAAAAGTTTATGATGCTACATCGGTAGTTAAACAGATTGATTCAGAAGAATCTGAAGTTGAAACTGGGTATTATGAAGTTTCTGAATCTAATCTTTTAGCATCTGATAGTAAATCTGCATTTATTGGTAATACAATTAATACCAAAACTAATTTCGTAATTAATCTTGATGCAAAAGAAACTAAATATATTTTAATTGAAGCTCGATTAAGTTATAAAGTTAATGGTTCAACTGCTCCGACATTTAATTGGTTAACTCAATTATATTCTACTTCTTCTGAATGGAATCCTACTTATACATTAAGTCCTAATATTAATATCAAAGCTAATCTTGCTGGTAAAACAGATTTAATGAATAAATATATTAGTTCAATAGTTTATTTCTTTGTTGAACATAATATTAATAATTCTCGAATTGTTACACAGGGTTTCGCAATGCGAGATACTGAAACTAACAATTTTGGTAAAAATCAAACTTATAAAAATCCTTTTGGTGGAGATAATGCAAGATTTTACACATTTGAATATCTCTATAACAAAATAAATAGTATTCGAGGTAAACTTAAACCTCTATACTTTGAAACTGATGTTCTTAAATTTGTTAAGAATGAAGAACTTGATGATGATATAAAAGTATTTCCAGCTAAATGGAAAGGTGAAGATTTTGATGGGTTTGATACAAATCCTAATGAATCTGGAACTCGATTCTTAGATGCTGACATTAATAGTCTTACTATTGATACTTCTCGTGCAACCAAAGACGTTTCACTTGAATATATTAATGCTAATATTAGTTCTCAAAACAATATTGCTGGCGATAGTTATTATCGTATTGAAAAAGGTTTTGATGGATTTAATAAAGGTACAGATAATGAAGAATGGGCAAGAGGATATATTGCTGATTTAATTAATAATTCTGAAACACTTTATTCTGATGTTAATAATCAGAAACTTCAAATTGCATCTAATGTAATTAATATTAAAGGTTCTTCTGAAGTAATAACTTCGTTAGTTGGTGATACATTTATTGGATATATAACACTTCGAGCTACTGCTCCATCGTCTGACTATCGTTATGGTGATGCTCAAGCAAAAGAATTAGACAGTAATGCTACTGTTTATCGTTGGATATTTACTGTTCCTCTTGAAAGTAAATTCAATATTCTTGCTCGATTCAGTGTTAATAACGTAGATAAATCTTTCAAATATCACGATAAACGTGGTAATGAATTACGTGAATTTTATCAATTAAGTTATCAAGTTGATAATTTCATAAATAGTAGTGTTGGTAAAGGTTATTCTCCTGTTTATAATGAGAATGGTATTGAAACATTTACTTATTTTGAAGAAATTCCCGGAACTCAAGACCATCCTTATCGTATAATTCGTAGTCAATTACAGAGTGCTGAAAATGCTAATCTTAATTGGCGATTATTTAGAAGTGATGATTATAAAGATATGCCTTTTAATCGAGGTGAAATTATTGCATTGAAAACTGACAATAAAAATCTTTATATTCAACAGACTTATGGTCTGCATTTATTACAACTTCGTGATACACTTTCTAATACGGATGAAGGTACTTCGTATTTAGGTACAGCTGATATATTTAATATGGAACCTCAAGAGGTTACATATAGTCCCAGTGGTTATATAGGTTGTCAAAGTTATTTTGATACTCACGTTAATGTTATTGGTTATTTTGTTATTGATGCAGTTCATAGACGTATCTTTAATATCAATGGAGATAAAGTAAGTAATATGACTGCTCTTAATGCTCTTAAATGGTTTGATGGTAATCTTGTAAAAAATGTAGTTAATCCGTTTAAGAATAATGGTAGAATTTGGGCATTTAATGAAGATACTAATATCTTATATTTAGTCCAAAATGTTGATAATAAACAATTCACAATTAGTTTTAGTCCTATTGCTAATGCTTGGATTTCATTCCATGACTATAATCCTATTGTAGGTATTACCAATCGAAATGGATTATTCTGGTTTGATAAACATGGCATTTATGCAATATCTAAAAATAATTATGGTCGATTCTTAAAAGACGATACTGGTAATCAACTTATTAAAGAATCATATATTAAATTTATTCTTAATGATAATGATAGTTATAATAAGTTATTAAATAATATTGCTTGGAAAGACAGAGTTGATATTGTTAATAATCTGTTACCTACTATTAATGAATTTGAGAAAACTATTAATGCTATATTGGTTCATAATGATGACCAATGTACTGGTTATAAACTTGTTAAATTTAATGATATTTGGTATAATGGTACAACTGGTGTTAATAAAGTAAATCTTTGGAGATTTAATAATGTTAATGATATACACAAACAAATACCTTTTATGATTACTGATTTAGTTGTAGATGAATCTGCATTAAAACGTAAAGCTAAATGGTATGATATTAATAAGTTCATTTGTCAATATGTTTATTGTATAATGAAATTTAATAATAGTGATAATAATAGACTTTGGGAACTCATTGATGTTAATCCTGAATGGATTCTTGATAATCGTAATAATCAAAGATAATTTGTAACAACTTGTGCGGCTCGGCCTTCGGCCTCGCTCCCCGGTGGGGCAGGAGGTTGCACGCCCACTTGTCGTGTTACTCAAACTTTTAATGGTATGTCTAATCGTAAAGTTAATCCTGATAGTCTTCGTCAAGTTACTCGTTATATTAATGAGTATTCTCAACATATTTGGGATAACGAATTGACTGGTGATAAAGAATTTGTTCGTGTTAAAGAAAATGGTAAACTTAAAACTGTTCGTTCACGTTCAAAAGATGGTAAATATTATTATCCTTATCCCTCGTATGAAGGTGGTGCTAAAACTATTGGTCCCGGTTTTAAGTTAAATGATACTTCTGATTTTACTAAATCTGTTAAAGCAAAAGGTAAAGCAACAAGAAAACAAATTGATGCTGAATTAAATCGTCGTATGGCAAAAGCCTACAATGATGTTCGTGATATTTATTCTGAGAAATATGGTATTGATGATTTCAATACTTTACCTCAACCTATTGTTAATCTTATGTCTAATCTCGCATATCGAGTAGGTCGAACTGGTTTTAGACAATATAAGAAATTATTAAAAGGTGCTAATGAACGTAATACAGATAGTATTATTAAAGAATATACTACTGGTAATAAAAGAAGAGATAAATCTGAATTAGAAATATTTAAGAATAATAGTTCTAATGATTATGATATGATTAGAAATAGATTATTTTCTAATTTTAATACTGATGATAATCCTGATAATTATGTTGAAGATATGAGTAAAACTAATCGTAAAAAATATAATTTCGGTGGTATTCGTTCTACACATGACGCTACCGCTGATTATTTAGGAATAGCTCGTAATTCCGGTGATAGTTTTTTCGGTAATCACATGATTGATTTATTTTATCATGGTGGAAAGAATGATGATACTGGAATTCCAGTTAAGAATTATGTAGATAAGTTAATTGCTAACGATAAACTTATTTATGCAAATATGCAGAACAAAATCAATAATGAAATTGTTACTGCTCGTGGAGTTGCTCGTTGTGGTGGTCTTGTAAGACGTAAGCGAAAAGATTTCGGTGGCGTTATGTCTGGTAATGTTTATCGAAGTATTGTCGCTGGTAAAAACAATCGAGATTATTTTGATGGAGAAGGTGTTGGTCTAAAAACTAAATATTTAGATGATGCTTATGCTGAAGGTGATATTGATTTGAATGCACAAGGTATTGCAAAGGCAAATCAGTTGATGGCTCGTGATTCAGCGATTTATGCTAATATGCAAAATAAGATTAATAATGAAATTCTAACTTCTCGTGGTATTACTGCTAAATTCGGTGGACTTGTTGGAATTCCTCGTAGAAAATTCTATTGGGGTGGAACAAGTATTAATGACCCCGGTAGTGTTCAATGGGGTACACGAGTTCAAGCCAGTGATATTGATGAATCTAAATATAGTGCAGACGGCGAAGGTATCGTAGGTGGTAGTGCTTTAAGTGGAGCTGGGACTGGATTGGGAATTGGAGCTGCTGTTGGTGGAACTGCGGCGCTTGCCACTGGTGCAGCTGCTGGTTCTTGGCTTGGCCCTATCGGTGCTGGTATCGGTGCATTAATTGGTGGCATCGTTGGTCTGTTTACTGGACGTAAGAAAAAGCGTCAAGAAGAACGTCGTCGTCAAGAACTTTTAGCTGAACAAGCTGAAATGGAACGTCAGCAAACTTTGGGTAATATGCAAGATAAAGTTGAAAATGATGTTGCAACTATTCGACAAAGTAATCTTGGTAATTACTCTGAAGGTACAGGATTTTATGCTAAATTAGGTGGAATGATTGGTCGTAGAAAATTAAACACCGGCGGTCAAGTAGTTCCTAATTCATCTAATAGTGTTGTTGCTTATGGTCAAACACATGAACAATATAATCCTGCTACTGGTGAAACTGGAATCATATATGGAGATTCGGAAATTGAAGGCGGCGGCGCTAAAAATGGTCGAATGTATGCTGGTGAAGTTGTTCGTGAAACTCCTGAAGGTGGTCAAGTATTCAGTGATACGATTAAAGTTCCCGGAACAAATCGTACTTTCGCTGATTACGCAAAGAAACTTACTGATATGAAAGGTAAAAAAGAAGCTCAAGTTATTCAACTTGCTGATGGAGTTACATTATCTTTGTCTGCATTAGATAAGAGTAAAACTAACAAATTACAAACTGGAACAAATGTTCGTAATATTGAAAAGTTAGTTTATAGAATGAATAAAGCTCGTGGTGAATCTGAAGCTATTGATGCTAAAACAGAAGATTTATTTGAAGCTCAAGAACTTTATGCTACTGCTTTAGGACTTCGTAATAATGCTCCGGTTATGCGTTGTGGTGGAATGGTAAGAAAGAAAAGACCTTTTGGTGGAAGTGCTGGCGGTGGTTCTGCATTTAAGTTCGGATTTAATGAATTTGGACTTGGTATGAATCTTGCAAGTTCACTGTTTGGAATTGTAGGTAACGCTCTTAATACTCGTGCTAATCGAAAGGCTATTGAATTTGAATCTACACTTCATGTTCCGAAAGGTAATAAAGTAGATGCTGTCCAATATAGTACAGATTATGATATTAGTGAGGAATTACAAGAACTTGGCACACAAGAACGTAGAGTTGCTCGATATATTACTGATAACACAAGTAATGTTCAAACTGCTCGAAATAGTGTAGCAAATCTTGCAATTAATGCTCAACTTGCTCGAAATAAACTGTATGGAGCTAAGAAAGATTATCAACGTCAAAGATATGATTTGAATAGGCAAGAACGAGTTAATGCTCGAAATGCTAATAGTCAAATTATGTATCAAGACGCTATTAATGAATATAATAAAGCTGTCGGCTTGAATCAACAGTTAATGGCAGTCAGAACGCAAGGATTACAAGGAATGTTACAAGGAGTTGAAGGTCTTGCCGGAGCAGTTAATAATTACGCAAGTGCCCGCTTATATGAAAAGTTATGGCCTCGTGGAGTAACTAATTACATGAGAAGTGGTTTTGCTTGTGGTAGTCTTGCAAGACGTAAAAGAGCTTAATGTAGTGCGTGATATATCGGATTATTCTTTTATAGGATAGTCCGATATTCACGATTTTTTGTATATTTGTAATGATACAAATAGTGGTACAAACACGCACGACAAGTGGGCGTGCAACCTCCTCTCCCACCGGGGAGCGGAGCCGCTGTGCGGAGCACAGCAGGCGGAGCCATACGAGTTACAACTAATTTACAAACTAATCATTATAAAATTATGGCAGAAATTGCAATAGGTCGATATGATACTAATACATTAAAAACTCCACAATTACAAGATTATGGAAGTGTATATGCTGCTGTTGGAAATGCTTTGAACCAAAAGTATTACCAAAATCGTGAAGCTTATATTAATAGAATTGCTAATCCTTTAAGTCAAATTAAAGCAACTTCTCGTGGACAAAAAGTTCTTGATTCTGAAAGAGCTAAGATTATTGAAGGTGCTAATGAATTTAAGGAACAAGATAATTGGTTTGCAGCAGATGATTATATTTATAAGCAAACTGAGAATATTCTGACTAATGAAGGTCTTAAAGCTGTTCAAGCTGATTATGCTTTGGAACAGCAATATATGGAAGATTTGAAAAAGAGTGATTGGGATACTCAAAATCAAAATGCTTTCCTGCTTCGTAGTCGTTTACAATCTTCTGATATTATTTATGATGCAGAAACTAATACTGTTGTAAGCGGTGGTTTTAACGGAGTTCAAATCGGTAAAAAATTCGATGTAAATAAATATCAAAAAGACGTATTTGATATTCTTTCAAAAGCTAAAGCTGATAAAGTATCATTTAAAAACCTTGTTACTAATCCTGATATGATACGTCAGTATGGATTAGATGTTGCAACAGGTTTTGATGGTGAAAAGTTAGCAAGTCACTTTGTTAAAACTGGTAGTGAAAGAGAAGGTATTACAGAACAAGAGATTATGAGTTATGCTATGTCATTACTTAAATCTAATCCTGATTATACTAATTATCTTACTACTGTTTGGCAGAATCAAGATGTTCTTACTCGATTTGTAAAAGATGATAGTTCTGCTGGTGGACATTTAAGAGATTACGAATTAGGAGATTATGCTCCTTTATTTGCTGGCAATCCTACAATGTTTGCTCTTAATGGATTAGGTATTAACATAAATGAACTTGGTGCTCCTACAAAAGACGGTAAGTTTACTGTTAATTCTAAATTACCTGCTGAAGTTAAAACTTTGTTAGATACTGTTAATAAGGAATATGGAGTTAATGTTCTTGATATATTACAGAACAAAGCTCAAGTTCCACCTGAACTTATTCAAGCTGGTTTACAGAATTATGTAGATAAAATGTTTGAAAGTTACGCTAAGGGTGTACTTGGAGCTACTGATGATATTGAGAATCTTGATAGAACCGCTTTTACACAAAGTGTTTTATCTGGTCAATTTATTAATAATAACATTCAAAGTTTAGCTGGTGCTGCCGCAGGTTTATATTCTTATCAAGATATTAAAACTACGGTTGATTTAATTGCTAATCCCGGTTATGCAGCTTATATTAAAGCTCGTGCAAAAGGTAAACAGCAAGAACTTGAAACTCTTCAACAATATGCTCCATATCTTGATACATTAGGTGGTTTTGAAGTTACTGGTGATAGTGTTGCAGAAAACATTAATCGTCGTAATGAAATTACTGACCAAATGACTAAACTTTCAAATTCTATGAATCAGATATTTACATCTGATGAACTTAGAATTTTAGGTCTTAATCCGGGAGATGGTAATATTGTTAAAACACTTAATATTTCTACTGCTGAAAGATTAGTTGATTCAGCAGGTCTTGACGAAGAAACAGCAGCTAATCTTAAAGGTAAGCTTTTACAAGTTCAGACTGCTCAACGTAATTATAATAATCTTCAAGCTAAACTTCGTTCTGACGAAATTCAACTTAATTCTATATTTGATACTTGGAATAAACATCGAGATAAGATTGAAGGTGGTATAGGTTGGTATCGAGTTAATAACGAAGTAGCTAAGATTATTCTTGATAATAGACTCGATAGTTATGATAAATATGTTGATTATATAAATCAAAATTATAAAGAACATTATAATCCTGAAACATATAGTAGTACTTGGGTACGAAAAGATGGTGTAACAACTGGAGCTAAATATCTTGGTGATATGCTGACAAAAGAAGAGTTTGAATCTACTCTGTCTAATGCAGCAGATAATGTTTCAAATCGTTATCGTAAAGCTATTGCAGATGCACCTCTTGAATTTACAGCAACTCGTGATATTATCGCTAATCCTTCAAGATTCCAACAAAATTACATGGCAGCTGCTATGGTAAATTGGAAAAAAGGTGCTGGTAATATTAGTGTTGTTCAAACTCCATCTGGAGAAGGTATTGGTCTTACCGGAATGCAATTAGCTAAGTACATGAACTTTGATGCGTTCCCTACTTCGACTACTATTAATTCAAAAGGTACAAGTGTAACTCGTCAGAGTAATGCTACTAAAAATTCTAAACCTCTTTCGGGTAAAGAACTTGGTCTTGATTATGATATTTATAAGACTGAAGTTAGTCCGATTGCTAATGGAATTGCAGCTCGTGAAGGCCGTAATGAATATGCTATTACTCTTTTCGATGAAACTGGTGCTGCTCGTGGTAATATTATTTTCTCTGAACAAGTAGACCCGTCTACTATTGCTCGTCAAATTCTTGATAATTACCGTAATATTAAACCTTATGCTAAAATTGGTGGTGAAGGTTTACAACGTAGTGCTGGAATGATTGAATCTCAATATGCTTCGGGATTTATTGATTTCAATACTACTGGTGCTAATAATAGTCCTGCTGTTGCAAACATCGTAGACCTTCAAAGAACTGTTGATGATTTAGGTAAAGTTGAATATGATTTGAATATTCACGAACCTTTCTATAATAGTATTGACGGTAATAGTCGTAAGGTTGAGATTGGTAGAACAACACAAGGTTATTATATAAAAGATATTAGTGGATTGAAATATCCTGATGGTTCTGTTCATTATGGAGAATTTGGATATAACACAATTCCTAATAGTCTTTATACAATTAAAGGTATAACTCCTAACAATATTCAATATTATGAAACTATAAATGAAGCATTAGCTCCTATTGCAGAATATGTTTTAACTCAATATGGAGTTGTTCTTGATATGCAAGAGGCCGCTGAAGCTATTCAAATGAATAAAATAAATAATGCTAATATAGGATATTAAACCATGCCAAATCTAACAGATATTAAAATTCCTATTACAGGTTCGCAAGCTCTTACTCCTTCTGAAACACCAGTTCAGGGAGTAGGAGCTACTCCTGTTTTACCCGGTAGTATGCCGGAACCTGAACTTTTTCGTGGTAGAAAACAATCTTTAATTCGACCTTTTAATATTTCTGAATATGAAAATATATTAGGTCGAGGTCAAGTAAATCCTAATCTCGATTTAAGTGTTCTTAATGAAAATAGAGCACAAAATCAAAGTGGTTGGTATTTAACTAAGAATGCTCTTGGTCAATTAGGAACTACTATTCTTGGTGGTACTATTACTGGTATCGGTAGTATTCTTAATTTCTTTCCTACTACATATCGTGCTATTAGTCAAATATGGGATGATAATGCCAAATATAAATGGGACAAAGCTATCAACGAAGGTCTTGGTTCTGAATGGCAGAGAATAGGTAAAGATATTGAAAATTGGGGTCGTAAAACAATGCCTATTTATCAAACAGAACAAGCTCAAAAAGGTGGTTTTGCTGGTGGTATGGGTGATGCTACTTGGTGGGCAAGTATGTTTCCTACCGTAGGTTCTGCGTCCGCATCTATGCTTCCTGTTATTGGACAAATGCGAGCTTTACAAGCTGTTGGTAAATTAGGAACAATGATTAACGGTGTTGGTCGTTTAGGTTCTACATTGAATAAAGCAGGTCGTGCATTACAAAACCCTTATACTCAACAGATAATCGGTACTTTATATGGAGCACATCTTGATAGTATGGAAGAGATTGTTCGTGGTTATGATGAACAATATCAATATGCTCTCGATTTAGGTTTCAGTGAAGATGATGCTCGCAAGTTTGCATCTGTTTATACTTCTGAAAGTTACAATGATGCTTGGGCTTATGGAGTATTATTCAATGCTATTGCACTTAATAGTATGCTTCGTGGTATTAAAAAAGCTCCAGTTAATAGTATTTCTATTGAAAAAGGTTTAAGAAGTAATATAAAAGGTCTTGCACAACAAGGTAAGACTTTTGTTTTAGATAGTGAAACATCTAAACTTAATCGTAAACTCATTCCGAGTGTTGGACTTCGTAAAACAAAAGATTTCTTTTCTGTTGCTTTATCTGAAGGTCTTGAAGAAATGCGAGTTGATATGGCACTTAATGAAGGTGTCGTTGCCGCAAAGAAAGAACTTGGAATTGAAGATGAAACTGCTGATTTAACTCCGTTAACTCGTATGGGAAGACTTGTTGAACAAGCTTCTTCATGGGATAGTTTTATTTGGGGTGCTATTGGTGGTGGTGTAATGTTTACTGGACGTAGTGGTGTTACACGAATACTTAATGGTAAAGCTCAACAAGAAGCTGAAAATAAACGAGCTACTAACATCATAAATGCTATTCAAGATACCGCCGCAGCTATTGCTGATTTTGACGGTGATATGAATATTAAAGTAACTGAAACACCAGTTTTAGATGAAGCTGGTAATCAAGTTATGAATAGTGATGGTACTCCGAAAGTTAATAGAACTATTACTGACCCTGCTTCAAGTTTACTTGTTGGTATTATGGGTAGAATTGGTTCTGCTAATGGATTCAATTATGCTATTGAATATTTTGATGAATTAAGTAAATTATCAGATGCTCAACTTGAAGAAGTTTATGGTGCTAACAAACGACCTGTCGTAGATGCTCTTCGTAGAGAATTTACTATTATGCGAGATATTCATGCTCGTAATATGGGTTTAAGTTGGGGTAATCCTTTCGACAATGTTCTTAAAGTTCAGGCATCAACTGATGATTATTTACTTGATTATTATCGTCGTCAGTTAGCTATTGTTGATACTGATATTCAAACTTTCGATATTGAGGCTTCTAATCTTCGTAAACAACGAGATGAAGCTCTTAGAGCTATTGATAGTAAACTTCATAACTTAAATGTAGAAAAGATTGTTCTTGAACAAGAACGTGAAGAACTGCAAAAAGTTATTGAAGATTATAAAACTCAGCTTGAAGATAAAACTCGTAATAAAGCGATTAGTACACTTAAAGATAAACGTACTCGATTAGTAAATAAGATTAAAACTATTAAAGATACAATCAATGGTTTACAATCTCAAATTGATGAGTTAAATACTTATATTGCTAATCAAGGTGCTATCAGTACAAAACAACCTAATCGTAAAGCTCGTAAACCTTATCTTCTTGAAATTAAAAATAGTAAGAAATCTATTTTAAGTTTACAACAACAAATTGCAAATGCTCGTCAGGCTATTGCAGAATTAGAAGTTGGTAAACTCCAATACGAACAAGAACTTGCTATTCATAATGGAGAGATTGCTGATACTCGTAGGAAGATTGAATTATTTGAAAATGATTTAGCTGATTACGATACAAGACTTAATAGAATTAATAGTGATATTACAGAACAGAGTGAACGTGAAAATAATAATGTAGCTGAATATAATGAAGCTGCAAAACGTTTGCGTGAAACTCGTAATAACAATAATCAAACATATAAATCTCTTGAAGAAGCTCGAACTCAACTGAGTATGGCTGTAATGGCTCTCGAAGAAAATGTTAATAATCGAGATGAGATTATGGCTGAACGAAGTAAATTACTTAAAAAGGTTTATGATAAACAAAAAGAAATTGAAAAAGCTAAAGATAAAGTAGAGGAAACTACTGAAACTACTAATCAAGAAGCAAGTCAAGAACCCGAAAATGTTACTACCGAGGTATTGACAGACAGTAACGGGATTTCGTACTCTCTCAATGACAGCAAGGCCCCAAATACCGTCGATATTAAAAATAAGGTATATTCGGTAGGCTCAAAATTTAATATCGCAGAATCGCCCAAAACTGTGCAAAGAATCGAGGTCGTAACCGACGACGAAACCGATTTTAGTGCTGTAATGGTTACTATAAAAGATGATGCGACTGGTAAAGAAGATACATATTCTGCAAAAGAACTTGCAGGTATGGATATTACTGAAATTCGAAGTGAAGTTCAAACTAAATTTGATGCTATTTATAAAACACTTTATAGTATTCAAGATAAACTTTCAGCAGATGAATTTAAGAATCATTATTTAGATACTATTATAAATCTGTATAAAGAATTATCTGATTCTAATAGTGATATTTATAAAGCGCTATTATCTCCTATTGATAATACTGAACTTAATACGTTACGAACTAATATTATTGGTAATTTTATCGGTTGGATAAATGAATATCAACCTACTGAAATTAGTAATGAGAATTTAGAAAAAGCTAATCGTGTAAAACAGTTATTATCAGATAGTAATATTCGTATTGCAAACAATCTTAAATATAATCTTCTCAAAGATTGGATTTGGAATCTTTATGGTGGTGATATAGTTGGTTATAGTGAAGAGGAAAACGCTAAAATGCGTGAAGCTATTGCTGACTATATTGCTAATGTTGCTAATGTTCTTAATAATAATTATACTATCACTGATGGTAAATTAACTCTTAAGAATATTAATGTAGACCATAATGTAATTCGAGCACTAATCGAAGGTCTTACTCAAATCAAATTTGAAAATCTTAATAGTAATTTTGATACTGTTAGATATTCAAATTTTTATCATAAGATAACTCTATTCAAAAATAGTATTATTAATGAAGTAGCTAAAAGTACAACTGAATTTTACAAAACTAATATCGCATATATCAATAGTGTGATGAATAGGTTCATTAGTAAAATTCGTGCTATTAGACAAGATGAAGATAGTCCATTACATGATGCTCTTGTAAATGATGATGGCTTTGGTAGTCAAACTTCTAAAATTATGGAATTTGCTACTGCCGTAAATAATTTAGCAAAAGAGTTTTTAGACTATGGTGTTGTTCCTAATCTTCCTGCTCGTACAAGACTTCATACATTAGCTCAATCAATTCAACCTTATCTGGTATCTGATGTTGATGCTTTAAATCTTACTGAAGTAGATGTTATTACAGCTGTTCGTCAAAGTAATATTCTTGATTTATTAAGAAATGCTGGAATGGCTTATTCTATTCTTTCGAGATATTATAGTTTTGAAAGTGGTACTGAATTAAACGATGATGTATCTATTCTTAATAGTCTTGATGTACTTGCTAACAGTGTTTCCGACTTTATAGATGATACTGAATCAAGAGATGAGTTTAATACTAATGACTATCGTTATTATATTAGTGATTCAATGTGTAATGCTCTTGATGCTATTGAAAATACTATTGTAAAACTCGATGGTCGTCAGATATTTACTGATAATCACGTTTATACTTACGAAGATATTCTTGATTCTATATATCAGCAAACAGATGGTCGTAATGATGTTATTAAATATTACGAATCTATTTGGTATGCACTTAAATATTTCAAAAATGATGTAAATGTTAATACAATATATCAACAAATGAGTAAGAATGGTGTTCCACAAGAACAACTCGATGCTCTTAAACGTTTGTTTGATATTATTAATAAACGAATTGCTAATCCTATTCAAACAACAGACGGTGCTTATCTTGATAGTAACTTAAATCTTCGTGGTAAGTTTTTAAGTGATTTCTTCAAAACTCATATTCAACGTGAATTTGAAACTAATGGTTTCAAAGGTTTACGTCGTCTTACACCTGAAGTTTATAAGATTATCACAAGTCCTGAATATTATAATCCTAAAACTCGTGTTATTAAAAACAACATTACAGTTAATGGTGTTAAATTCAAGGCTACTGAATTATTTGATGCTTTAAGAACTTTACACGAAGGTCAAGAATTTGAAGTTACTTATAAAGATGGTAATATTGATGTTAATTTAGATGTAAATGGTAAAAAACTATTAATTGAACGAATTGGTTTAGGTGATAGTGAAACTTATCATGGAATACAATTAGGTAGAATTGATGAAAGTGGAGTTAATCAATATGATTCTGCTTTTGGTAATTCTTATGGAACATCTAAATTTGTAGATACTATTATCCGAAAAGCTGGTGGAAGCGATACAATATTTAACTTAATAAAAGAGTTTTATAAAATATACACTGAAGCCTTAACTCGTGAAAAACAAACATCTGATTCAGTTGTTTCAAAACTGAAATCAATTATTAAAGAATTAGATAAATATGGTAATACATCAAAAACTGAACATTCTGAAATAATCAATGCTTTCATTGGAGCTATCCAATATAATACCGAAGTTGAAGGTGTTAGTCCGGAAGCATTTGATATTGAATCTCTTGATTTGAATAAGGTTTATTATCTTATTAGTCCTATGTTCTATAACGTAAGACTTAAAAATCTTAATGATTATGTTCGTTATGGACTTAGAATCAAGAACGCTTATCAGAATCTAAATACTAAACTTGGAAATGACTTTATTCAAAGTCAAAAACTTATTACTGAAATTAAAGAAAAAGGTTCTGCAATTTTAGTATTAAAAGGTATTAATAAATCTCCTATTACATTTGCCGATTCAAGTGGTTATCGAGCTAATGTAAATGAAGAGATGCAACGTACTGTTACAGTTAATGGTAAACCTGCTGTTAATATTATTCAACGTCAGCCTGATGCTGATGGTTTAATGTTAGTTTCATCACTTACTACTGACACTGCATTTAATAATCCTATTGTTGAAGATAAAATTACTTCATCTGATAAGCATTTCCAAATGTATGCTGAAATTCAAGCTAATGCTGGTGAAAATGGAAAAAGTTATGTTCCGTTACATCGTGGTAATTTAGCAAGTGATGTTGCAGATACACCGTTTAATGTAGCTGCTATGGAATTTGTTACTCAAACTATGAGTGATATTATTTCAGATGCTACGTTTACATCTCTTCCGACTGATGCTAAATCTGGTCTGTATACTCTTGTAGATGATACTAATAAGACTCGAACTAAAGCTCATAATGCTAATGTTCGTAGTCGATTAGCTCCTTTGTCAGAAGCTATTATTACAAGTTATAATCGTGGAGTTCCGGGAGCTGAATGGTTTAACATTAGTTCTCTTTACGAAAATACAGACCCTGCTACTGGAAAAACTCGTTATATTAAACATTTAGATTTTCAAACAGTTGTTCGTAAAAAGAATATACTTGGAAATGGAATAAGTTATATCAATAGAATTAGTATTGAATATACTAAATCTGGTGATAAATTTACTCCTGTTAAACTTCGATTAAGTCGTAGAGTAATTCCAGTTAATAGAACTACTTCAAAAGTTCGTATTGCTAAGAGTCCTTTTACAGCACGAGAACTTGCTCAATTAAATGGTATTATTGAAAAGAGTAAATCTAATAAAGGAACTTACGCTGTAATTGATTTGCAAGCAAGAGGTATTACTGGTAAAGATTTAACTGATTTACTTAATCATAATCTGTTCCGTAAACTGTATGGTAATATGCAACGTAGTGTTACTACTGCATTGCAAGGCGACCATTATACTTACGGTGTTAAAACAGATGATGGTTACGCAGCAGTTAAAGGTCAATATAAATCTAAAATACTTGATTGGGCTAAACAACAAGGTATCGTTGATAAATCTGTTTCTTCAACATTTGATTCGATGCAAGATTTTATTCTTGACACCGGCGCTTTAACAACAAGTGTTATTGGAATTAGAGATACCAATGGTAATGTTGTTACCAATTATACTATTGATTCTATTCAACCTGCAATGTTCTTTGAACTTAAATCTGAAAGTTCTGATAATCCTATTCGAGAATCAGAAGATATGACGAAAGAATTTGCTGTTAAAGCAATTACAACATTAAGTTCAATGACAAGTGATACTGAAACAAATTGGTATCAAAAACTTGTTAATATTACAGATGATAAAGTAGCAGGTCTTAGAGTATTAGGTGTTATACCTGATTTTGTATCTGAAGATGTTGCTAACAGAATCGCTGAATTGTATGATAGAATTTATGCTGATGGTAAAACTAATTTCAGTATTAAGAAACTATCAAGTAAACAAGATTTCATAATTGCTCAATATGATAAAGGTACTGAAACTATCGTTATCAATAGTAATAAACTTACTAAACGTGATTTTACTGCTACCGATTTAGGTGTTACTATTACTCATGAATCTCTTCATAAGTATTTTGAACAACAAGCTAATTCTAAAGAATTATACGATAAACTTGCTACATTAATTAGCGATATTAATGACACTGCATTTAAAGTTGATTCTAAAGAATTTAATGCTAAATATAAGAGCGATTTAACTGAACTTGAACTTGGTTATCTTCGTACATATCTTAAAATATTAAGTGAAACTCCTGCTGAAATAGTTACTTATGCTTTTACAAATAAACAGTTTGCTAATTTGGCAAATAGGATTATTGTAGAAGAAGCTCCGAAGATTAAGAAACGTAAAAGTCTTTGGGATAAAATTATTGATGCAATTCTTTCTGTTATTGGTATAGATACAGTTACTGATAATAGTTTACTTAGTAATGTACGAAATATAGTAGTTAATAGTTTAGATAGTGTGAATAGCCGACGCGCAAAAAGTCCGACCAGTGGGCGTGCAACCTCCTCTCCCACCGGGAAGCGGAGCGCTGGGCGAAGCCCAGCAGCGGAGCCAACCTCAGTTACAACTAATCAAACTAATGTTACAAATGATGCAACACATGATAATTTATCAGTTACAGAACCTATCAAAACGCCTGATGTACCTCTGACAGAAAATCAAAGAGCAGCTCAAGCTGAATTGGATTTTCTTGATGATGACAGTGAAATTACGTTTGATGACAATAATTCTGAAACACTTAATAGTATTGATGTTTCTGATATTGGCCCGAACATAGTAATACCCGGTGGGGGAGTGGGTTTGACGCCCACTGGTCAGGTTTTTTCAAATAGTTCTGAAAATGTTTTGAATAATCAGAAAAATGTTGTATCTTCAAACGGTGGATATGTAATTGAATTTATTGATAAATATATTGATGACAATAATAACAAAATTTGTTAGTTTATGAATGCACAATGTAGTCCTGAACCTTATCGTTTAACTGCTGATGGAAGACTTGAGAAATCTGGTCTTTATCATCAAATGAAGTCTTTTAAGACTAAGCCTATTGAAGATATTATTACATCTTTAATGGAAAAAGGTGTTTTACCTACTATTAAAGATTATAATAATATTCGAGGTTATGCTGAAGATAATGCTGATGTATCATTAGAGAATGCTTTTAAGCGTCGTATTCTTACAGCGTTTTTATATGCAGAAGCGGATGCCCGTACTCCTTATGGAGCTACGGGTTATCCCGTTTATACAAGTGGAGAACTTAAATTAGAATCTGTATTAGCTGCTCTTTCGACAGATGAAACTTATAGTGAAGATATTCGTAAAGATTTTGAATCTCTTGGTAACGCATTAGGCCTTGATATTAAACATGCTTTTAATCCATCTATTGTAAATACTGCTACATTTGATGAGATGGATTATGCCTATATGGCTCGTGTTTTAACTGCTGCTTATTTTAAGTTAAAAGGTCTTACTGCGGAACAAAGACAAGCTCGTTTTGGAGCTAATTATCGAGATGTTTCTCGTAGTGGATTTAAGGCTTTAATTCTTGCTGAGTTTAATAAAGAACTTGAAGAATATAAAGCTCGACCTAATTTTATTCCTACAAGATTCAACGATATTTTTGTAGCAAATGTACTTACTGATTTGAATAAAGGTAATAGTCAAATCTTTAATTATTTTCTTGATTATATTGATAAAAACTATGGTATTAATCGTAAGCGTGCTTATCAAAATAATCGGATTGTCGATGATGAAAGTACAGAAGAAGGACAACGTGATGCTATTGAAGATATTGAAGTAATGTGGGATGATTTACAAAAAGAACGTATTGATAGAAAGAATACGTTAGCATCTCATGTTAAAGCTCAAATAGCTCTTCTTGTAGGTTCGAGTAATTTCAAAAATAGAACTGCTAATAAAGCATACATTCCTGCTCCTATTGATATTAATGTTTTATGGAATAAACTTATTGAGGCACATCTTTACGATATTCAACCTCAAGATGTATATAATAGATTGCAACAACTTGCAGCTATAAATGATGAGTTTACTCCTATTCTTGAAATATTTCAACGAGTATTTGAAGATGATGGTTCTGCTGCTTCTGATTATGATAATTCTTTTGTAAATGCTTATATTTCTGGAATTAAACTTGCTGTTATTCCTGTAAATATTATGGCATTAGAAGGTGGTAATAATGCTACTATTTATCAGAATAATCGAGAATCATTTGGTGTTAAAATATATATTGATAGGTTTGAAAGTGTTTTAAGTACAAATATTGAATTTGGATTGTATAATAATCTGAATGATGTACTTTATACTAATCCTAAATCTAAACGTATTTTTGAACCTATTTCAAGACGTAGTAAGATTGATAAAGCAGCTCTGTTAGATAAGCAGATGTCTGTAATTAATTACTTAGGATTAGCAATTACTCGTGATGCTCTTATTCAATATTATAATGCAAATGATAATGTAAATGAAGTATATTCAAGAGTTAATTCTCTTCTTGAAAATGTAGTTAATGATACTAAACATCGTGTTAATACATATCGTGGAAAAGAAATTCCTGCACATAATATTAATGGATATTTATATTCATTAGCACAAATTGCTACTTATGATTTTAACAGTTTTACGAATATGAGTTATCTTGATGTTCAAGGTAAACTTAATTATTCACCTCAGTATGATAGTATGCTTACAAAGTTCCTTCGTGGATTTATTACTCGTACTGGTGTAAATACTGAATATATCAAGCATATATTTAAGGATTATCTTAATGACCCAACTTTAACTGCTCCGGGTGCAGAAGATAATATTCTTATTTATGATGAAAAGACTGGTCTTGGTATATTCACTAAAAATAGTATTGGTGAATACGAAGTAAATCCTGCATTTATTTCTGATGTTGAACGTCGTTATCAATTTGCACTATCTGCATTTAATGGTGTTAAGATTGGAAATAAAGGTCTGAAATATCGTGAGGTACAAGGCGCTCTTTATACATATACCGAGGTTATTCTTAATATGCTTGGTCAATATGTATTTTTAACATCTGATAGTCCTCGTAGTTATATGATTACTACTAAACGACTTGAAGTTGATGATTTATTTATTAAAGATTCTTCTAAACCTCGTACTTCAATTCACGTTAAGACTTTTGGTTCTAATTATACACCTGCCGCTGTTGCAGCACATCCTAAATCGGTATTTATTTTCTCAGGTAATACTAAAAGTCGTGCGATAGGTGCTCCAGCAGCATCTGGACAAGAATCTATTCGAGGTCTTAAAAATACTATCGAAATTGATGCGTTTAAGGGTGAGAATATCACTCCCAATAAACCTACGACAACAGATTATTTTACTGATGTAGATTATGATGCCTATGTAAAAGATTTTGAAAGTCGAGTAGTTCCATTTATTAATGATGCTATTTCTCGTGGATTAAATATTTATCTTCCGATGAATGGTATTAGTAGTAGATTAGCTACTCATGCTCCTCGTATATATTCTTATGTAACTGAATATTTAGATAATCTTGTTGCACGAAATAAGTTTGTTCGTATAACAGATAATCCGATAAATGAAGAATCTAATGTTTTTCATTCTATCGAAAAGATTGTAAATAGTGATGTCTTTAAGTTTAATACTTTTGGACAAATTATATTCCAATTAAGAGATAATAGCGACGAGAATCTTGCTCAAATGAAAACTCGTCATAATCGAAAGTATTGGAATGGTAGAGCTATTTATGATGCAAAAGGTATTCCGACTGGTAAGGCATTTCAGTTCTTGAATATTACTTATATTGAAAACGGTAAGAATATCACATTACCTGCTCATATTGCAAAGATAAATAATGTAGATATTGCAGAAGTTTATCGTAATATGATTGCACAAGTTCGCAATGAACCTTACGATGAAAATCTTGTTGCTAATACTGGTAATATTCGTGATTTCGTAACTGCTTATATTCGTTGGAACGCTACAATTGGTGTTGATAGTTTTGAAAATATCGCTAAAAGTATTTACGATACTAATATCAAAACTGATACAAGTGTCGTTACTACTTTCGATAGTTATTTAGCAGATTTAGTTCAAGAGGTATATAATCAGAAAGCTAATGATTGGATTAAACGTCGTAAAGCTGACGGTAAAGAGTATACTCTTGATACTATTCCTACATTAAAGAAAGAAAGTCTGTTAAATAGCGCTCGTCAATATGTTCTTGCTACTTACGATATTATGGATAATGATGGTGTTCGATTAAGTTTACTTAAAGTATTACTTAATCATACTATTTATAACCATAGTATGAATGCTATATTTAATGGTGATACTGAGGAATATAAAGATACAGTAGACCTCAATAAACGTGTAGCACAAGTTATTAAGAACGGTCTTAATTCTATTGATTCAATTCATAACGATACTCCTCGTAAGGTTGTTATTATGGAAGATATGAATTTCAATAGTAATATTCTTGATAAAATGGGTATTCAAAATGAAGCTATTTTGGATGCTTATCGTGCTACTGCTACTATTAATGATTCTCAGTCTATTATGACTGATGTAGGTCTTATTAAACTTTTGAAAGCTACTGGTCGTTGGAATCCAAGCGAACCTTTATATCAATATATTATTGATTTACAAGACCCGACTAAAACATTTAATCCTACATCTTATGCTAAGGTTGTAGAACAAGTTAAATTATTTGGTACAACTCGTCGTCGCCGTGGTGATTTTTATCATGCTCCGGCTGTAACTGGTAATGAAGTTGATATATTTGCTGATGAAGTAGATAGTGTTCAAATTAAAGACTCGACTGTTGTTCTTTTTAAAAGTATGACACGAGGTAGTGCTATGGGTCAATTATATGATTGGATGATTCAAAATAATATTGACCAAGTTAGTCCTATTTCTGCTGTTAAAGTATCTGGTATCACACCAGTTAAAATTCATAATGACCAAGGCGGTCTTGATATTGAAGCACTAAATCGAGTAGATGATAGGTCTATTCTTTATATGCGAGATAGTGATTTTGTTATTCAACAAGATATTAAAGCTGATTTGCTTGATGAAACTACTATTTTAGGTGGTCAGTTAGTTAAGCAGATTATGGAAGGTCTTGATTGGAATAATGCTATTTATGAATTAGATGGCAAAAATGTTACTGGTAAAGAACTGTTTAATGAATTTCAAAAAACATTAGCTGCTAATATTCGTGAAGATGCTATGCAATTACTTTACGATATTGGTGGTATCGATGAGAATGGTGAAATTCGAACTGATGCTCGCGGTGCTATTCAAATTGATATAAATAAACTTGTTAATCGTTTTCAAGAAATTATATCGGATGATGTTGATGCTATAACTATTCGAAAAGCTCTTGAAATTAAAGAAGATGGTCTTCCGACTATGCCTTTATCTTATCCTGTTATTAAAGGTAAGTTAGAGAAGATACTGGCTTCTATGTTAAGTAAACAAGTTATTAATAAATATCTTCCCGGATTTCATGCTCCTATTCGAGCAGATATATTTACTGCAAGTAATGAGTTAATCAAACATAATGAGTTCTATTCTGATAAAGAACTTTACAATAAAACTATTGATGAACTTGTTGCTAATGGTTCTATCACATATGCTTCAAGTTTTATTGAAGAATGTAAACGAACTGGTAGAAGTCTTGAATTACAAGCTGAATATCGTGAGGATGGAAATTACCATTATGCAGAAGTTATAGTTAATCCGTGGAAAATGGATTTCTATAAAAATATTGGTACTGTTAAAACTATTACTAATGAAAATGGTACAACTAAGGATATTATAACTGTTGATATTGACAAACTTGATGTTGAAGCTCGTCGGATGATAGGCATTCGTATTCCTACCGAGGGTAAACAATCAATGGTTGTATTTGAAGTTGTTGGTTTTCTTAATAATAATGCTACACAAGCTATATTTCCACAAAGTCTTATTACTCGTACTGGCTGGGACTTTGATATTGACTCGATTTACGCCTACTATCGCAATGTAATTTTTGAGCAAGACAAATATATACCTGTCGAATTTAAGTCGAAATTTGATGCCTCGCAGGCCCAAGTAGGGGGTAAATTCACACGGTCGATATTTAAGCAAAAGTACATCGAATTAGCTACTACTCCACAAGAATTTACTAATTTAACAAGTCATAATTTTAATGCTATTGTTAAGTGGATTAGCCGGTATTATAATCCTAATTTAGTACCTACTAATGCAAATCAATCTCCTCTCAATAATATAATTGAATTAATTAAAGAGGATTTGCAAGATGTTAAAAGTAATCCGGAATATACTAAGATTCTTAAATCTATTCTGCATAATTTACAGTATGGATTTGCAAAGAATTACGGTGATGTGAATAGTTTAGTTCGAGAATATCTTGCTAATAAGCGAGATGGTGTTACTGAAGATTTTGGTAATTACACTCAAACTCAACGCGCTTATACTTCGGATTTATTAATTCGTGCTTATAAAGCAATTAATGATTTAATTAAGTTTGTTAAGAATGTTAATAGTCAGTTGGCTACTATTAATATTTCTCCTGATACAATTAGTAATTTTGATACTATTAAATCAAAATTCCAATACCTTGTTGAGGATACTGATAAAACTATTATTCCTCATTTAAGTGCTATTCAAAGTAATATTGATGAAGCATTTAATGCTTTTACAAAAGACTTTGTTCAAAACGAGAATATTTATGAATTGAATAGTAGAGAAGCTCGTGATAATCATTTGATTGATATTATTACAGCTGTTCTTTCTAATCCAAATCATGCTGAGGAAGTAAATAAACCTAATGGTATGGCTGAAATTCAAGCTGTATCTGACCGGGATAATGCTCTTTGGAATTATACTCTTAAAACTTTGAACCCTAATAATCTCATGGATAAGATTACTCTTAATAACATGAGTATGGGTTCAACAGTTCTTAAAGGTCACTCTGTTAATTTCGATACTTTAATCGCAACAATTTCTACTTTACATGGTAGATTGCTTAAAGGTATTCGTCGTAAGATTAGTCTTAATTCTTTACCGATACCTAAAGGTTTTGCTGATAGAAGTGAAATGTACACTGTAAGTGATAAAGGTGTACCTCGATTAACAAGTAAATATAAAGAGTTTTTAGCTAAACGATATGGTGCTGAAAATATCCAATTATTGCCAAAAGAAAATGCTCTTTGGGTTAATGATGTTTGGATTAATAATGATGCACTTAATGAACATTTAGATATTAGTGGTGAACGAGTTGAACTTCAAATGAATCAGTTTACTTCTGGTATTCTTGATGTTCTTAAAGCTGGACTTGGATTTAATCTTAATGTTCATACTTTAAGTGTAGCTCGTGCTATATCATCTGGTGTTACTATTGAACTTTACAATGATAAACCTAATAGATTTACTAATGAAGATGCTTTTATTCATCAACCTGCTATTGTTGAAGCAGTTAATCGAATGGAAGTTCAATCATTAAGTCGTGGTAATTTTACAATTCTTGATGCTGTCGAAGCAATTCGTTCTGATTATAGTGTAGAACTTGCTAAGATTTATGCTGATTTAATTGTTAATAAAGAAATTACTCCTGTTGAATCTCATGATGCCATAATGACTGTCGCAAGTGGTAAAAGTAAAACTAAAACTCTTACTGTCGGACAGCTTAATGAATTAAAAGATAAATTACCGAATATAAGTATTAATGAAATCAGTGGTAAATATGGTTATCAAACTACTGAAGAATTATTAGATAATATCAAAAATCGTAATAATCGTACAGCAGATTGGTTATTACGTCAGATTAGCGTTCTTGGTAATTTTGTTGAATACAATGAAATTGCTACTAATTTGATTGACCTTAACTTTATGCTTAAAAGTGAAAGTAGGGTTGATAGTTTCTTTAAGGCTGACCAAAAAGAACGTAAACTTGCTGAATATTATTATCCAGTAAAAACCTTAAAAGAACTTGTAAATGATAAATATAATCAAACACTTCGATTTATTGATGAATATACCGAAGAAAATGCTGGTAATCCTAAAGCAATAGATGCGATTAAAGCTGCTTTTACTCGTGAAAGTTCTGATGCTTTTAGACGGCATTATAAACCAAAAGATGTTAAAGGTAATCCTCTTGCTGCGATTACTTATTTAGATATGAAAAGATTTCGTTCGGAACTTCCGAAACGAAATGATATTATGACACGTCGTGAACTTATTGAGGATTTAGCTGTTGGATATGAAACTCCTAATAAGGTAATTCTTGATAATGGTAGAGATATTATTGAAAGTATATTTGTTGGTTCATTTGAAGGTTATCTTGATGGCAACAAATTTAATGATACTGAAAATCAAAGTGCTTACGGAGTAATTCAAGCTCGTTATCAATATGCACATTGGTTAATGGCTAATGGTTTCGGTGATGTTTTCATTACTCGAAATCATCACATTGCTAATACGATTTTAGGTCAGATACTTCAACGTAAAAATTCGATTGATGAATCTACTTATAAATATGTTACTGATAGTATTATGAACTATCTCGTAAGTATTAACGGTGGATTAGATAATGGACTTGTTAAAGTTCTTCCTATTTTAACACCTGATAATACTCCGGAAATTCTTACTACATTAGGTATTCATACAGAGGAACAACTTAAAGAACAAAAATTTATCTTCAAGACTCTTTTGAATACTGTTAAAGACGGTTATACACCTGAAAGTTTTACTCAATATACCAAACTTTCACTTGCTCAACAGATTCAATTTATTCAAAAAGATAGTACATTAAGAGATTATATTGAGAAATCACCTGAGTTCAGAGGTGATAACATATTTAAGTATTTAACAATTCGTAAGAATAATCGTTCTGTACCTTATGATGTTATTAGAATCCAACGTGATGATAATGATGTCAATTCTTGGTCTAATATGACTGATAGTATACTTCGTATGTGGGATAGTAAGATTCCTTATATTGCTCATACGATACGTCAATTATTAGTTTATACTTATGTTACAGAAGGTTTTAATTATGCTTATAATGTTTCAAAATATATTCCGATTGAACTTATAAGTACTAATCGACCTAATGCAGAATATGATGCTTTATGTCGTGAAGTTCATTATCCTGACCCTTCTGTTAATATTGGTAATTACGCAGAGAACTTAAGAAATGCTGAAAAAGCTGTATTTGATGGAAATGTAGATATTACACCTGTTATGAGTTTAATATCTCGTATGAAATCAGATATGAATCCAGTATTATTAAGTGATATACAAAAACGTTATCGTTGGGAAGCAAATAAGAATAAAGCCACTATTGGTTATGTTCAAAATGCTAACGGCGAAAATGTTGGTACTGGTTCTTATATTGATGAAAACGGTAATACTCAGAATTTCTATATTGAAACTGAAGCTCGATTAATTAATTCTGAATATGCTAATGCAGAATATGTAACTGAAAGGATTACTCGTAGTAAGAATCGTGTATACAAACGATATATAATTCCTACAAATACAAATAGTCCGTTGAAACAGATTTATGTATTCTTACCTGTTAATCCTTTACTTCGTAATGAAGCATCTTTAATGACTGGTGATATTAGTATTATACCTACTTATCAAGAAGGTATGATGGCACAAGTTCAAAAAGATGATGAAACTATTATAACTGATAGGTTATCGGTTATTATAGATTCTGATGCTATTCATAAATTCATGTTAGCTATTGATGATAATGAATCAGTTCAAATGGATGAAAATTCAGATTTCAATGATGCTAATATGATTGAAACAGAAGATGCTGTTGATAGCACTATTGATGTTGAAACTGAAGATGTAATTGATACTGATGTTGCTTCTGTATCTGATACAGATTTTGAAGTATTAAATTCAATTGAAGTTACTACTCCTACATTCATCAATGTTGAACATACACATTCTTCTGCAAGTGATGTTATTTATAATGAATTAGAATCTTCTGCTTCATCTATTTTTATTACTACACAAGCAACTCATTCTTTTTATAAGGGTTATCATAAATCTGCAATTCAAGTAGATTATAACAAGTCTGCTTATGAAGAAGCTCTTCGTGTAGCTCCTATGTTAAAGAATGGTAATCTTTATATTAACGGTGACGTTCTGATTGATGCTAATAGAGATTTCAATTATTTGGATGATTGGACAAAAACTTTTATTAGTAATCTTTACAGAATTAATCCTATTATGACTTCGGTTAGTACTGTCTTAAATGATGGTGTTGGTCGAATAGTTGCCGAAACATATATTGATGTTCCTCGTAGGAATATTAATATTTATGGTGATAATGAAAAATTATATTCTCGTGTTATTCATGCTGACGTTCCTACAAGAGATGGTTTACGAAATTCTCTTGTTGTCGATTCTAATATTGCTATTGAAACTTTGAAAATTATGGATAGAATCCAGAAATTTTTGAATAATAACAATGTTGGAAATCGTGAGGAATTTATGAATATCTTAAAGTCCTTCGATGATGAAAGTTTTGAAGGTGGTATTCAAAGTGCTCTTGAAGAACGAGATATTGCTGCAATGAAAGCTACTTATAGTCGTTTGGCTAATTTAAGTAGTTCTGTTTATGATGCTATCAAGCAATTATGGGCTATTACTAAAGATTTGAATTACGAAGAGATTCGTTCAAATTATGGTGCGGCTCTTGATTACAAAGATAGACTTGTAATGATGTTAAAACTTGCTTCTCATTTTAGTCCATATCTTACACTTGAAGAAATCAAAATTCAAGATACAGTTTATGATGCTGAAAGTGAAGAAGGTAAAGAATTATTTACTAAGGAATTTGGTGAATTAAACAATAATATAGCTCGACTTAAATCTCTTGCAACAAAAGTTGCTGAAATACGGTCTAATGTTATTCAATCTGTTAAAGATGTAGTAACTTGGGCTGTAATTGATAAGAGTCGTAATCCTAAATACACTACTGCATTTAGTAAGATTAAAGAATATCTTGCTTCACACAATGGTAGTCTTGAAGGATTTGATGTTAATAGTGTTGAAATAACAGAAGATGAGTGGTTAGAAATTCAACATTTGTTATTTGAACTTGATAAAGATATTAATAAGACACAACTTTGGCTTGATTCTGCTTTTACAACTGGTATCACTTTAATTGATATTACTGGTAAAGCATGGGATGAAGCTAATTATAAAGCTAAGAAAGCAGCTCAGCGCATTAATGATGAACTTGAAAGTGCACTTGAAGAGTTCCAGCCGGGACTTTCTAAAAATGCTCGTGCTCGTGAAAAGTTAATGCACAAATTTATTAATGAATATGGAGATTTAATTGGTAGTTATAAAACTGAAGGTCTTGGAGATTCGACTGGTACTTTACGAAAAGATATTCGTGATGCTATTTATAAGAATCTTTATACTGACAGTGGATTTGTTACAAGAGCTACTGCTGAAAAAACTCTTGAAATCATTGATGATATTATAAAGAAATATAATGAAAATCACACTTGGAATATTGTTCCATTAAGTGATGATGAAGCAGCTAAGCATCTTGCTGAACTTACTGAATTAAGTAATCGTGAAAAACTTGTTTATTTACAAACTCACGACCTTATTGAACTTAGTATTATTACTGATATTAGTGGTAAGCGTGAAAACGTTCTTTATAAACTTGATTTTGGTAATACCCCAGTATCAGATGAATATGCAGCTTTAAGTGATAAAGAACAAAAGTTACTCAATACTATTCGTAATCTTATTCAACGAACTATTCGTGAATATGACGGTAACTGGATTAACTATTATGGTAGATGGGATGAGGTAATGCCTTTTATTCCTCAAGCCACATTAGGTCAATCTGCTAAACAATTTGTTAGTATTCCTATGATTCATAAAGATAGATATTATACTGACATAGATGGTACTAAAAGATTTGTTACAAAAGCTCAAACTTTACAAGTTCCTAAACATATTCCTGTATTCAATATTCGTAAAAAGTATAAGTCTGAAAGCTATACTGAATACGAAGCTCGAATCGTAGAATTATTTAATGAATGGTTTGATAAAAATAACAAACTTCCTATTACAGTTAAACCTTCAACTCTTCGTGAGATTAGACATTATAACGATGCTGTAATACTTGAAAATAAAAAGTATAAAGCAAAGGTAATGTCTTATGATATTGTTGATGTAATGAAAGGTTTTACACAAGAACTTTATAATCTTCGTGCAATTAATAATTTTGAAACTGATTATCAGCTTACGAAATATTTAATGAACGAACGTGGAGTTTCTGGTGTAGCACCTCGTGATATTATTAAAAATGCGAATGAACAGTTAAATAATATGGAACGTCGTATTTTTAATTTTAGTAAACATAATAGTGTTCTCGATGTTTCTGCCGGTGCATTATTGCGTTATACTTCTATGACTTTCATGTATCTCAACTATACTGCTGGTATTACTAATATTCTCAAAGGTGTTACTGATATGATAGTTGAATCTACTGCTAATAACTTTGTTGAAAGCAAAGATATTATGAAATCAGGTCTGCGTGATGTTATTAAGACTATTCCTCATTTCTTACGCGATATTAATTCGACAAGAACTGATGATGTACTTGTAGCAATCATTAAAGACTTTGATGATATTTATCAAGATACTCGTGATGTAACATCTTCTGATACTGGAACTTCCTATTGGATTAAAGCTATGCGAATGGTTGATACTGTTGGTTATGCTCCTAATAACATGGGTGAGTTCATTATGCAGTTTGGTATGTTACTTGCTGCTACACAATCTCATCGAGTAGTTGGTGGTAAGATTATGGCTTTTAATGATTTTTATAATGATAATCTTGAAAAGTTATTACAAGATGTTCTTACTAATGAACAATATGATAAATATCTTATTTTCAAAGAAGATTTAGATGCTGAGATAGCTCGTGAGGAAAAACGTACTTCAAAAGAGTATTTATGGAATCACGATTATGCTTCTCAATATCTTAAATCACATTATAATTTACTTTCTGATGAACAACGTAAGAAAATTGTTGATTCTCGAAAGACTAATAAAAAAGCTCAACGTGAAGCTTTTGATAAATACAATACTCTTCGTTCGGAACTTAAACTTGAAGATGGTCGTTTAAGTTTTAATCCTGAAAGTGGTCTTACAGAAGAAACTCTTTCGGAGTTCCGCGGTCGAGTTAAAGCTATTAACCAATCATTACATGGTATTTACAATCGTGTAGACAGAAATAGTTTACAAGATGCTGCTTTTGGTGATTTGTTAATGCAATTTAAGAAATGGGTTCGTCCTAACTTTGTTCGTTATTTCGGTCGTCGTTTCGGTCGTATATTTTATAATGAACAATTAGGTTCTTATGAAGTTCCTATATTTAATCCTATGTTTGATATGTTTAGAAGTGGTAGTCAAGCCTTCAAAGATAGTCTTAATGATAACAATACTGTTATCGACTATATGAAAGGTATTGGTAATTTCTTCAAAGGTGTATCAAGTTGGTTACTTAATGTAGGATTCTATTATAATACTCTTCCTTTAAATGAACAGATAGCAACTATGAAATTTGCTCGTTTAATGGGTGCTTTAGCTTTTAGTGCTCTTGCTGCTATGACACTTGGTGCATTTAAGAAAGATGATGATGACGAAGATAATATTTTGTATCAGCACGCTATGTATGCTGCAACAACTTATTATCAACAAATGATTGAACCTATGCCAGTATTTGGTTGGATGGCTACAATAGAACAAACTGCAAATAGTTTGTTTGCTGGTCAGAAAACTTTACAATCTGCATATAAACTTGTTAATCTTACTATTCAAGGTCTTTGGGTTGATGATGATGAACTTATTTATGATAGAGGTATTTATAAGGGGCAAGATAAACGTGCAGTTGCATTACGTCAAGCTGTTCCTGTTCTTCGTCAAATTAATAAGTTTAATAATCTCGGTGCTACTATGTCTTATTACAATATGTATAATCCTTTTGGTATTACATTTACTGGTTTTAGAGATATGATTAGTCCGAAAGACAGCGATAACTACGAGGACGAATAGTTCAATAGAGTAAACACCGGATATTTGCCCGTGGTGGTGCTTTCCAGCCTGCTACGGGCATTATCTTTTGTCGATGATACATTTGTCTAACTGACAAAAAAAAGACCGTCAGAACGCCTGAAAATAGGCACTCTGACGGTCTGTCTGTATTACTTATTATGTTAGTAATATCGTTATTAATAATAACAACAATTATAGTAGCAATTAAAGTTGTAACATTGATAGCTCAGCCCTTCGGGCTTCGCTGACCCGGTGGGGCAGGAGGTTGCACGCCCACTTGTCA
>ULPO01046166.1_pt1 | contig 84667 bp, 67 predicted proteins | sample 1953611 | NCBI WGS metagenome assembly ULPO01 (sample SAMEA4835632, study PRJEB28245) | human gut metagenome | biome: gut microbiome; material: fecal sample | place: Denmark | collected 2008 | reverse complement strand
CAGGTCGCCACTACGATCTATCTATGATTTTCTATGATTTTTTCAGAACTGTGCGTTTTTTTCCGCCGCCAATCCCTTTTTATATCTTTCCAGGAATGTTTTATAGCCCTCTGAGCCTGTCTGCTCAGGCTGAGAAGTTGTCACTTCCATATCTGCGAACACCTTTTTGTCAAGGAAGTCTGCAAGCTTTTCGCCATTTGAAAGCCCCATATATGCCGCAAGGATAGCCATGCCCCATGCGCCGCCTTCGCCTGCTGTTTTCATTACTGAAACAGGGGTAGAAAGTGCGTCCGCCATAAGCTGTGAAGCCACTCCGCTGACCTTGAAAAGTCCTCCGTGACCTGTTATCTTTTCAGCTTTTACCTGCTCTTTGTCAAAGAGGATATCCATGCCTATTTTCAGTGCGGTGAAAGAAGAATAAAGCTGTGCTCTGAAAAAGCTGCCCAAGGTCAAAGTGCTGTTGGGAGTGCGGAAATACATTGGTCTGCCCTCGTCAAGCTTTATAACAGGTTCGCCCGAAAGACAGTTATAGGCTGTCACACCACCGCATGAGCTGTCGGCTGTCATGGCGTTTTTATAGAGCGTTTCGTAAAGCCTGCTCTTGTCTATCTCATTGCCTGTGAGCTTTGCGAACTCACCGAACATATTCACCCATGCGTCAAGCTCTGAACAGCAGTTATTGCAATGCACCATTGCCACAGGCGAGCCGTCAGGGGTGGTAACAACGTCTATCTCCTCGTAAACACCGTTAAGTGGCTTTTCAAGGACGAGCATTGCAAATATGGAAGTGCCTGCGGAGATGTTTCCGGTCTTTTTCAGAACGCTGTCCGTTGCCACCATGCCTGTGCCTGCGTCGCCCTCAGGAGGGCAGACCGGCACGCCTGCTTTGAGGCGTCCCTCCGGGTCAAGGAATCTTGCGCCCTCCTCTGTAAGAACAGCACCCTTTTCTCCTGCATTTCTTACCGCTGGGAGGATATCTTTCAGCTTATGGTCAAAGCCTTTTTCTGCAAGGCTTTTTTCTGTAGGCTCCAAATACTCTTTTTTGTATCCTATGCCCTCCACAGGGAAGATACCTGAAGCTTCGCCAACGCCAACTTCAAAGCGGTCTGTAAGCCTTTTATGCACATAGCCTGCAAGGGTATTGATATAAGCGATATAAGGAACATGGGATTCTTTGTTAAGCACCGCCTGATAAAGATGTGCGATGCTCCAACGCTGTGGGATATTGAATCCCAGAAGCTCAGTAAGCTCTCCTGCCGCCTGAGCTGTCATGGTATTGCGCCATGTTCTGAAAGGCACAAGAAGCTTGTCATTCTTATCAAAAGCCATATAGCCGTGCATCATAGCAGAAATACCCATTGCACCGTATGTTTCAGGATAAATGCCATACTGTGCCTTTACGTTTTCTGCAAGGCCTTTATAGCAGGCTTGTATGCCCCCGTGGATATCATCAAGAGAATATGTCCAACAGCCGTTCTCAAAGCGGTTTTCCCACTGCTTCGACCCTGATGCGATAACAGAAAAGCTATCGTCTATAAGAACAGCCTTTATTCTTGTTGAGCCAAGTTCTATGCCAAGATATGTTCTTCCCTGCAAAATTTTATCTTTTACTGTCATTTTTGACTCTCCTTATAGTCCTTATCTCATTGTCACAACTACAACGGAGCATTTTGGCAGGTCTATCTCAAAGCCCTTTTCTGTCATTTTCGCACTGTACTCTTTTGGTGCGACCTTATCACAATTATCAAAATCGTTATAGTCCCTTACTTCATTGTCAAGTATCCTGCACTCAATGTTCTGATAATTTTCTCCTGCTATATCACAGCAGATATGAGCGTCATCATCTATAGAGCAGTTCGCTATAGTGACAGTGAGGACGCCGTCCTTTACTGAGGCAGATTGTGATATCATCGGTATCTTTCCGCCTGCCTGACAATTGTTGGCATAGCTGTAGCAAAGCTCGCCTCCCTGATGAGTTTTGAAAAGATCAAAGACGTGATAGGTAGGCGTCTTTACCATTTTCTCGCCCTCTGTGAGGATAAGAGACTGCAAAACGTTCACAGCCTGCGCAAGATTTGCCATTACTACCTTGTCGCTGTGGTTATTGAAGATGTTCAAATTGCAAGCCGCCACGATAGCGTCACGCATTGTGTTCTGCTGATAGAGGAAACCTGGGTTTGTGCCCTCCTCAACGTCATACCAACAGCCCCACTCGTCAACGATAAGACCTATCTTACCCTCTGGATCACGGCGTGACATTATCTCGCTGTGACGTTTTATAAGCTCGTCCATATATAGAGTTTTTGATATAGTTTCGTAATACTCCTCGTCTGAAAACTCAGTTGCACTGCCCTTTTTGTTCCAATCTCCTGTAGGAACGGTGTAATAGTGCAAAGAGATAGCCTTTGTGTGCCACTCACCAAGGTTTGACATTACAACGTCCGTCCAGTTATAATCGTTGGAATTTGGTCCGCAGGCAATTTTGTAAAGCTCATTACCGCTGAAATTCTTGCAAAAGCTCTGATATCTTCTGTATTCATCGCAGTAATACTCAGGACGCATCGAGCCGCCGCAGCCCCAGTTTTCGTTGCCTATACCAAGATATTTAAGCTTCCAAGGCTTTTCTCTGCCGTTTTTTCTTCTCAGGTCAGCCATAGGGGAAACGCCGTCAAAGGTGATATATTCTATCCACTCGGAAAGCTCCTGAACAGTGCCGCTTCCGAGATTTCCTGCAAGATACGGTTCGCAGCCTATCTCTTCGCACAAGTCAAAGAACTCATTTGTGCCGAAAGAGTTATCCTCTGTCACGCCGCCCCAGTTGGTGTTTATCATTTTCTTGCGCTGTGTTTTTTCGCCGATACCGTCTTTCCAATGATACTCGTCAGCAAAGCAGCCTCCCGGCCAGCGGAGAACAGGCATTTTTATCTCCTTGAAAGCTTCGATAACGTCTTTTCTTACGCCGTTTATGTTCGGTATCTCAGAATTTTCGCCAACGTACATTCCGTTATAGATACATCTGCCAAGATGTTCGGAGAAGTGTCCGTATATCTCCGGGTTGATGTGGGAACGTTTGTCTGCGGTATTGATAAGCATTGAAATATTCTTCATTGTGACCTCCTAAAAGTGTATGATTTTAGTTTCAATTATATTTTATCACTTGACAAAAAAACAACAATGATATATCCTATTATTATACTGATACATCATACGAAATTAGAAAGGAAAAACCTATGGAACTTCACGCTTTGGGACTAAACTACAGCCATGACGGGTCTTTTGATATACGCCGTCCAAACGGTTCGGGGGATAATCTTCTGCTTATATTCAAATCCTCTGCGGTGGTGCGTTTGCACGGCAGAGAATACTCAGTTTCCCCTGACAGCGCAATACTATACAAAAAAGGCACTGAGCAGATATACCGTGCCTGCAAGGGTTTTTACATTAACCACTGGCTTCATTTCGATTGTGACGATATGCTCACCCGTGACTATTCACTCCCATATGATACGATTTTTATGTTATCAGACGCAGAGAAAACTGAGGATATCTTATCCACCATAAGCAGACTCAGCTTATCTGAAAGCGGCAGGCGTGAGGATTATATCGAGCTTATGCTCAGAATGCTGCTCATAAGACTTGGAGAGGAATATTCTCTCAGCAAGAGCGGTCAGCCGCCAAGAAAACGCAGTCACTACGCTGACGCACTTGAGCGGCTCAGGGCTGACATCTACAGCTCCCCCTCCGGGAGCAGGAACATTGCCGATATGGCGAAAACTCTCAGCGTAAGCCCCTCTCACTTTCAGTATCTTTACACCTCACGCTTCGGTGTGAGCTGTTATGAGGATATACTCTGTGCAAGAATGAAAAACGCTGAATACTATCTTCTCAGCACTGACATGACAGTGAAAAACATTGCCGCCGTATGCGGATACGAAAATGACGTGCATTTCATGCGGCAGTTCAAACGCAGATACAACATGACCCCCTCACAGTTTCGGCTAAAAAACAAGAAATAGGCATATGCAAAAAGCGGACGAAAAGAACTCGTCCGCTTTTATTTTGTCAAAATTCTGTTAAAAGTCATGCGACCAAAGGTCGCCCCTACAAAACAGCTTAATCTTCTATCTCATATTGATCTTCAATGACAACAGGGTGGCCGTCCTCGGTCATTATCATATCCCCTGCACTGCACTGAACAGCCGTTTGCTCTGCGGTTATATCATTGGGTTTGAGTTTGAATCTTATCGCCTGCTTGCAGTTTTCTATCTCAACATATGTATGCTTTCCGCCCGACTCTCCGTCCAGCGTCCAAGGCACTTCGTTCACGCTTGTGAATGTGACCTTTGACGTCTTGAAAGTCACAAAATGCTTATCGTTGAGTTTATTAAGCACTGCTTCATTCATGGTGTTGCTCAGCTCAATAACGTTCTTAGGGGTTTTTACCAAGACCACTTCAAACAGTCCGTCATCAAAACACACCCCGGAAGCGATAAGCTTTTTCATTCCGCCCACTGAGATAGTATTTGAGATAAGACCGAGTATAAAGCTTCCTTCTATTACCTCGCCGTCATGCTCCACTCTCATTTGCTGACCTGTTATCTTTGAAAGCCTTTTTATCCCCTCTGCCACATATGCGGCATGACCAAACTTGTTTTTCATCGTTTGTGAAGTTTCATAGGACACGTCGGTGAAAGCGCCAAAGCCTGCTACATACACAAAATACTGACCGTTGAACTTACCAACGTCATAATCAAAATACACGCCGTCAACTATCTCCCTTGCGGCGTCGAGCATTTTTTTCGGTATGCTCAAAGACTGAGCACAATCATTTGTTGAACCGGCAGGAATATATCCAAGCGGTATTTTCTTATCAAATGTCATCATTGCCTTGACAGCCTCAGACAATGTTCCGTCACCGCCTGATGTGACTATCATGTCATAATCCTGACCGCACTTGCAAAGCTTGTTATAGCCGTCAAGCTTAGCCTGTGTAGGGTATGTGACTACCTCATAGCCGCCCTTTGTAAAAATATCCACAATGTCGCAAAGGTTATCTTTTATCTGTCCCTTGCCAGCATGGGGGTTGAACACAAAAAGCAATTTTTTCATTTTCCCAGCCCCTTTTCGTTTTTCAAATTCCTATTATTCTACTTTTTATCTATCTTTCTTACACACATTTTACATAGAGAATTATACCACAAATTTCACAAAAGTCAAGTATTATTGTGACAGCCGTCAAAAAGTCGTCAACAATCACAAACAAATTGTCAGCCAAACCACGAAGGTGACAAAGATAATAAGAGCAAAACATATAAAATAAGCAATACGGATAAACGGGTGATCGCTGTTCGCCCCTACATATAGAAATCAAGATCATCGCCGCAGGCGATACCTTAATTCCTCATTCCTCACTCCTCATTCCTCATTTACAAGAGCGGAGCGCCTAGTCTTTCGCTTCGTACCAGCTTCTGCCGCTGTTTACGTCCACTGTCATTGGCACAGCAAGCTTTACAGCGTTCTCCATTTCATCTTTGAGTATCTTTTCGGCTCTATCCTTGTCTTTTTCAGCCGCTTCTATAATAAGCTCGTCATGCACCTGCAAAATAAGCCTTGCGTCAAGATCTTCTTCTCTGAGCTTTTTGTATACTCTTACCATTGCTATCTTGATGATATCAGCCGCCGCACCTTGGATAGGTGCGTTCATTGCCGCCCTCTTTCCAAAGGCCTGCAAGACCTTGTTTGAAGCAGAAAGCTCAGGGATATATCTTCTTCTGCCGAAAAGGGTGGTGACATAGCCGTTTTTTATGCCGTCATCAACTGTCTTATCCATAAATTCAGATACTTTCGGGAAGTTGTCAAGATAATTCTTGATGTATCTTTTTGCTTCCGCAACGGTCACGCCGATATCTTTCGACAAAGAAAATGCTCCTATGCCATAGATTATACCAAAGTTTACAGCCTTTGCCGCACTTCTCATTTCAGGGGTGACAAAATCCTCGGGGATATCAAAGACCTGTGCCGCAGTTGATGTATGGATATCTCTGCCCTCTGAGAAAGCTTCCTGCATATTTTTATCACCGCACACGGAAGCAAGCACTCTAAGTTCGATCTGGCTGTAGTCAGCGTCAAGAAGAGTATAGCCGTCCTCGGCAACAAAGAATTTACGCATATTCCTGCCTATCTCTTTTCTCACGGGGATATTTTGCATATTAGGCTCGGTGGAGGATATCCTTCCTGTTCTTGTTTCGGTCTGCTTGAAAACAGAATGAACTCTGCCGTCAGGGTGGATAAGCTTCAAAAGTCCGTCAACATAGGTGGAATTGAGCTTTGTGAGTGTGCGGTATTCAACGATAAGAGGCACGATAGGGTGCTTGTCCATAAGGCTTTCAAGAACGTCCGCATTAGTGGAATAGCCCGACTTTGTTTTCTTCTTTGCAGGCAGACCCAAGTCCTCGAAAAGCACCTCCCCAAGCTGTTTTGTGGAAGCTATATTGAACTCCTTGCCTGCATACATATATATCTGCGAGGTAAGCTCGTCTATCTTTATTTTCAAGTCCTCACCGAAAGCCTTTATGCCCTCTGCGTCAGCCTTTACGCCGTAAAACTCCATTGATGCAAGCACTTCGCAAAGTGGCATTTCGATATCGTCGAATAGCTTTGTCATTTCTGTCATTTCAAGCTGTTTTTTCAGATTTTCACTAAGAGCAGGCAGGCTTGAAAGGTCTGCATATTCCCCCATATCAGAGCGGTAAAGGCACTTATATGAAAGACAAAGATTTTCCGCTGTATACTCGCTTGACTGTGAATTGAGAAGATATCCTGCAAGGTCGCAGCAGAAAGTTAGGTTTTCAAGGTGAGTGCCATTTGAGAACGCAAACTTATGGGCAGTTTTGCCCTCAAAGGTTATTTTTTCGCAGGCTGTTCCCATGAAAGCTGTGATAATTGCATTGTCCTCGGTGGTGTAGATAACATCGTTACAGAGGATAGAAAGCTTATTGTCGGCAAAGATAAAATACGCTGTTTTGTCCTTGCCGAGAACAGATATAACGCTATCATCAAGTGGCTTGACCTCAAACTTAGGCAGGTCGGAAAGCTTGAGCTTGCTTTCCTGCACTGCGCTGTCTGCGCTTTCCACAGCTTTTCCGCTAAGACCCAATCTGTCTATAAGACGCATCATTTCAAGGTCGGCAAGGAGAGCCTTTGTTTTCTCGGTATCAACCTCGCCCAGCTTATAAAACTCTGTAGCTTTATCAACAGGGGCTTCAAGACATATTTCCGCAAGGAAGCGGCTGTCTATAGCGTCCTGATGACCATTTTCAAGCTTTGTGCGCACAGACGGGGTAAGCTTGATATCTGCGAGGTGTTCATAAAGGGTCTTGACATCGCCCTCCTGCTTGATAAGGGAAAGGGCGGTCTTTTCGCCTATGCCCTTTACGCCTGAGATATTGTCTGAGGTATCTCCCATAAGAGCCTTTACCTCGATCATCTGGCGAGGGGTAACGCCGTATTCTTCCATTATCCTGTCAGGGGTATATATCTTTGTTTCCTTTGTGGTGGCAAGACGTACTGTAACATGGTCGGAAACGAGCTGAAAGCTGTCCCTGTCACCAGTGAGGATATAGCACTCGTTGCCTGAATCTGCGGCGGCTTTTGAGAGCGTACCGAGAATATCGTCTGCTTCATAGCCCTCGCACTGTACTATCTTTATACCAAGGTCGCCCAAAAGCTCTTTTATCACAGGCATTTGCTGAGCAAGCTCCTCAGGCATACCCTTTCGGTTGGCTTTGTAGGCGGCATTCGCCTTATGTCTGAAAGTAGGGGCTTTAAGGTCGAAAGCCACTGCCACGCAGTCAGGCTTTACCTCGCCTATCTCCTTGAGGTAAATGTTCATAAACCCCGTAAGGGCATTTGTGAACTGTCCCTTTGAATTTGACAGCAGCTTTATTCCGTAAAAAGCTCTGTTCATTATGCTGTTTCCGTCTATGGCTAGTAGTTTCATTCTATTCCAAGCACCTCCGCTTTATTGTTCTCATTTCTTGGATTATACTCGTCAACGTCCCACTTGATAGGGTTATTGTGTATGTATTTTGAAATTGCTATATATTCTTTTTGGTTTCTGATGATATGGTCATAATATGAACGCTGAAAAATATTAAAACCAATATCCTTATTTATAAATCTTTTCAACATTGACACATACTGTGGAACTATCTCGTTTGTAGGGGACGGCGCCCTCGACGTCCCGCTGACTCCCACACCGATTTTCAGTATAAAATGGATATGATTTGGCATTATGACATATTGCAATATCTTTTTGTCATCATAGACACTGTTTGCTCTGTGGATATTATCTCTGATAATTTTACCAAAGCTTGAAAGATAGACCTTTCCGACAGCGTGTGCGCAACATAACGGGACGTCGGGGGCGCCGTCCCCTACATCTGTTGCCCACAACAACTCGTTTTTTTGGACAGTACATATGGTAATAAAATAAAGTCCATTTTTTGAATAATCATAATTGTCAAGTCTTATGATTTTCCTTACAGGTTTATCCATAAGATTATTCCGAAATCTTATCCAGCGACAGCGTTGCAATGCCGTTAAGGCTTTCGTCTGCTCGTCTGCCTGCAAGATAGTCAAAATATCCCTGACAGGCTATCATTGCACCGTTATCGCCGCAGTATTTGAACTCAGGCATATAAAGCTTATAGCCACGCTTGTCACAGGCTTTTTGAAGCTTCTCTCTTACACCTGAATTTGCCGAAACGCCGCCTGCAAGCCCTATGGTAGTATACCCAAGATCTTTTGCGGCAAGCATCGCTTTGTCTACAAGAATGTCGGATATGGTGTTCTGGAACGAAGCCGCCATATCGTTCACATTGACAGTTTCGCCCTTTTGTGCGGCATTATGCACAAGGTTTATAACGGCAGTTTTTAGTCCGCTGAAAGAGAAGTCATATTCACTGCCCTGCACCTTTGGGTGAGGGAGCTTATAGGCATTAGGATCACCTGACTTTGCGGCATTGTCGATAAACTTTCCGCCCGGATACTCAAAGCCCAATGTTCTCGCTACCTTGTCAAAGCACTCGCCTGCGGCATCATCTCTTGTTCTGCCTATAACATGATATCTTGAATAATCAAGCACCTCTACAATATGTGAATGTCCTCCTGACACGACCAAGCAAAGATAAGGCGGTTTAAGCTCAGGGTGGGAGATATAATTTGCGGCAATGTGACCTGCGATATGGTGAACAGGCACAAGAGGCTTGCCTGCACTCATTGCAAGTCCCTTTGCAAAGCTCACTCCCACGAGAAGTGCTCCGATAAGTCCCGGGGCATAGGTCACTGCAACAGCGTCGATATCGTCCATTGTGCAGTTTGCTTCTTCAAGAGCGGCTTTTGTTACCCATGTTATGTTCTCCGCATGGCGGCGTGAGGCTATCTCAGGCACAACTCCACCATAAAGCCTGTGTTCGTCTATCTGACTTGCAACTATATTTGAAAGCACCGTTTTTCCGTCCTCCACAACAGAGCAGGCTGTTTCATCGCAGGAGCTTTCTATTCCTAAAATCTTCATTTTATTACCCTCTTTTTATTTCGTAAATATACGCATATCATGTCCTTAGATTTACCCACAGAAAATTGGTCACTTCATTTCAACTCACACGCTTATGTGGAACGTGACTCGATAATCCGTCATAACACCATAATCCATAATTTGATTTCAACTCACACGCAGACAAATTGGAGCAAGCGGGCGAACAGTGTTCGCCCCTACGAAAAAATAATCATCGCCGCAGGCGATACCTTAATTCCTCATTCCTCACTCCTCATTCCTCACTTTTCAAGGAAGTCCGTATATTCTCTTCATTTCCGCCGAGTTTCCGCCGTCTGCGGAACGCACATACAAAGGCTTTTCTATCTGTACAAAAGGCTTTCCGCCCTTTTTGCCCTCAACGAGAATGAGCCACGGAGGACATTCTGGGTTTTTGTGAACTGTACGCAAACGCTTCGGCTCGATACCGCTGGCTCTCATTGCCGTCATTATATCGCATAGGCGCTCAGGGCGGTTGCATATGCAAAGCCTGCCACCAAATTTCAGATTTTTCTTTGCACATCTGCACACGTCATCAATAGTGCAGAGCATTTCATGCCGTGCGATAGAAACCGCTTCGCTGTCATTCTTCGCACCTGTGTTGTTTATCTTGTAGGGCGGATTGCAGGTGATAAGGTCAAGCTCTTTTTCGCTTCGCCAATCATTCAAGTCGCCCAAAACAGGCTGGATAGTATCTATTTTCGACCTCTCAAGAGATACTTTAAGCTGTTCGTGAGCCTTTTCCTGTATCTCAACAGCATATATCTTCTGTGGCTTGTAAAATTTGTGCAGTAGAAGCGCTATTATGCCGCTTCCTGTGCAAAGGTCTGCGCAGATATCCTTGTGCCGTCCTGATGAAAAATCCGCAAGCAGAAAGGCGTCAGTACCAAAGCGGTGTTCGTCAGATATACATATCTCAATGCCCTCGCCCAAGGACTCAAATGTAAAATCGTTATATGTCATTTATTTCTCCATTTTCAGTGGGTTGAAGTGCCATTAAAACAGCATTTTCAGTGGGGGCGGTGTAGAAATTTTTTCTCATGCCTACCCTCTCAAAGCCCAATTTTTCGTAAAAGCTTATAGCCCCAAGGTTTGACTCCCGCACTTCAAGATACCATTTTTCAGCCTTTGCGGCATTGTATGCGCTGTCAAAAAGGGCTTTTGCAATGCCCATTCTGCGGAACTTCTCCAAAACGCCTATATTGTTTATCTCAGCTTCTCCGCAGACGCACCACACACTTATAAAGCCTGCGGCTTCGCCATTACAAAGGGCAAGAAACGATATGTCGTCAGGGTTTGAAAGCTGTTTTTTGTAGGTTTCAAAACTCCAAGCTTCGGGCAAAATTTTCGCCGCAGTTTGTGAAAAAAGCTGTACATTTTCCTCTGAAAGAGGCACAATGGTCACATCTGCCACCTTACTCTCCCTCTATTTTCGTGCCAACAAGGCAATACGCTTTGCAGTCGCTCAGAATTTTGACTTTTACATCATGGAAGCCACGCTCTCTAGCCATTGAACGCACCTGCTGAGGAGTGAACTTGTCAAAACCTGTGTCGCAGTACGGGAGCTTATCAAGGTAGCCCTTTGTATAGAATGTGCAGATAAAATTGCCGCCGTCTTTGAGAACTCGCCTTACCTCGTCAAGAACTTTTGCGGTGTCCTCCCAGAAATAAATGGTGTTCACAGTGTAAACAGTGTCAAAAAAATCGTCATTATAAGGAAGCTCCTCAGCTTTTCCCTGCTGTAAGATCACCTTGTTGGTATTCACTCCGTCACGGTTTTTTCGCTTGGCTTTTTCCACCATATCCGCAGAAATATCGACGCCATAGAACTTAGCGTTTATATTCTTGCTAAGCTTTTTGATAGTCACACCGTTTCCAAAGCCTATATCCAATATTCTTGCACCGTCAAGCTTGCAGACAAATTTTTTCACCGCTCTGTAGTGCTCTGCATTGAAAAAATTCATGAATTTTGCACAGGCTATGCCGCCCAATCCCTCTGGATTAGCACACTGTCCGCCTATGTATTCTTTTATGCTCATAAAATCACCTCAAAAAATCTAAATTGATATATAATATACAAATTGCGAAAGCCAACGGGCGAACAATGTTCGCCCCTACGAGAAATGATAATCGCCGCAGGCGATACCTTAATTCCTCATTCCTCACTCCTCATTCCTCATTTAAACAAGAGTCCGTAAAGCTCCCCCTTAGAAAAACCCGTCGCCTTTGCTATCTCACGGCAGGCGTCAGCTCCACGCATACCCTTTTCCACAAGGGCTTTTACTTGTTCAAGCGCTTCCTCTATATTCTCCGCAGGGCAAAGCTCGTCCTCTTTTGCACCCTCGATAACAAGCACAAATTCGCCCTTTGGCTTGTTGGCTTCATAATACTCCACAGCCTGCGCAAGAGTGGTGCGGAAAACTTCTTCGTGTATCTTTGTAAGCTCCCTGCAAAGAGATATTCTTCTGTCACCGAAATATTCCAGCATATCCTTCAAAGTGTAGATGAGCTTGTGGGGCGCTTCATAGAAAATGAGGGTATTGGTGCAGTTTTTCACCGAGGCAAGATGATTTAATCTTTGCTTCTTGGTGGTTGACAAAAAGCCCTCGAACTGAAATCTTGCAGTGTCAAGTCCGCTTATGGCAAGTGCTGATACCACCGCTGACGGACCTGGTACTACCTCCACTTTAACACCGTTTTCAGCGCACAGCTTCACAAGAAGCTCACCAGGGTCTGAAATGCAGGGCATACCAGCGTCTGTTACGATAGCGGCGTTCTCGCCTGCCATTATCCTGTTCAAAATGCTCTCGCCAACCTGTTTTGCATTGTGTTCGTGATAGCTCACAAGTGGCGTTTTTATGTCAAAATAATTGAGAAGCTTTGCAGTAACTCTTGTGTCCTCTGCACAGATAAAATCAGCCTTTTCCAGGGTATCAACTGCACGGTATGTCATATCTCCAAGGTTGCCTATAGGCGTTCCTACTACGGATAAAATTCCCATTGTTTATTCTCCTAACTCATTTGCAAGTATGTGGTCTATCATCTCATAAAGGTCAGAAATGGTATTAAGCCCACCGCACTGCGCTCTTAGCCTTGCAGAGCCTTTCAGCCCTTTAACATACCATGCGCAGTTTTTTCTGGCTTCTTTCATGCCCTGGCGTTCACCCTTGTATTTGCATATAAGCTCGCAGTGCTTTTTCATCACTGCCATTTTTTCTTCTATGCTCACCTCAGGAAGCTTTTCCCCTGTTTCAAGATAATGCTTCACGTCACGGAAAACCCATGGTCTGCCATAGCTTCCTCTGCCTATCATCACAAGGTCACAGCCAGTCTGCTCATACATTGCCTTTGCGCTTTCTCCGTCAACAACGTCACCGTTTCCTATAACGGGTATCTTCACAGCCCCTTTTACCTGCTTTATTATATCCCAATCGGCTTTGCCTGAATAAAACTGCGTTCTCGTCCTGCCGTGACAGGTGACGGCGCTTGCTCCTGCCTGCTCGATGAGCTTTGCAAACTCCACTGCATTTATGCTGTTTTCGTCCCAGCCTGCACGAAATTTCACTGTAACGGGGCAGTTTGCGTTTTTTACCACCTCTCTGCATATCTCTGCCGCAGTGTCAGGAAGCTTCATAAGTGCAGAGCCACTGCCGTTGCCTACTATCTTAGGCACAGGACAGCCCATGTTTATATCAATGATATCAGGGGAATATTCGTTGAGCTTATAAGCCGCTTTTCCCATATAATAAGGGTCTTCCCCAAAAAGCTGCAAAGCATAGGGGCGTTCCTCTTTCTCAATCTCGCAAAGACGTGCAGTCTTTTTGTCGCCAAAGCACAGACCCTTCGAGGATATCATCTCGCTCACAAGATATGAAGCCCCATACTCTTTGCACATAAGGCGATATGATTTATCTGCCACCGACGCCATGGGTGCTAATGCGGCGGTCTTTTCTATTTCAACGTTTCCGATAAAAAAACTGTTCATCAAGTCAAATTCTCCTAATATGTTCCAATACATGAATAGTCATAGCGATACTATTTTATTATAGCACAATGCGTGATTTTTTGCAACGATAAAAAGCCATATAACTACACAAAGTAATAAATCGCTGAAACGCCTTGACATTTGCGGAATTTTGCTATAAAATATAATGGTAGTATTATATTTTGTATAAGGAGAATGTTTCATGAATAATTCTGAAAAAACCATGGATAAGATCGTGGCTCTCTGTAAAAACAGAGGCTTTGTATACCCTGGAAGCGAGATCTACGGTGGTCTTGCAAACACTTGGGACTACGGTCCGCTTGGCGTTGAGCTGAAAACTAACATCAAGAACGCTTGGAGAAAGAAGTTCATTCAGGAGAACAAGTACAACGTTGGTCTTGACTCCGCTATCCTTATGAATCCGCAGACTTGGGTGGCTTCAGGTCATATCGGCGGATTCTCTGACCCTCTTATGGACTGCAAGGACTGTAAGACACGTCACAGAGCGGACAACCTTATCGAAGATTTTGACGGCACTAACGTTGCAGGCTGGACAAACGAGCAGATGATGGACTACATCAAGGAAAAGCAGATCCCATGCCCAGATTGCGGCAGCCACAACTTCACTGATATCCGTCAGTTCAACCTTATGTTCAAGACATTTCAGGGTGTAACTGAGGACTCAAAGTCTGAGCTTTATCTGCGTCCTGAAACTGCACAGGGCATCTTTGTAAACTTTGCAAATATCCAGAGAACAACAAGAAAGAAAGTACCTTTCGGTGTTGCACAGGTAGGTAAGTCATTCAGAAACGAGATCACTCCGGGTAACTTTATTTTCCGTGTTCGTGAGTTTGAGCAGATGGAGCTTGAGTTCTTCTGCAAGCCTGGCACAGACCTTGAGTGGTTCAACTACTGGAGAGGCTTCTGCAAGGATTGGCTCCTTAGCCTTAACATCAAGGAAGAAAACCTTCGTCTGAGAGATCATTCACCTGAGGAGCTTTGCTTCTATTCAAAGGCTACAACTGACTTTGAGTATCTCTTCCCATTTGGCTGGGGCGAGCTTTGGGGCGTTGCCGACAGAACTGATTATGACCTTAATCAGCACATCAAGACAAGCGGTAAGAGCCTTGATTACTTTGACCCTGAAACAAACGAGAGATATGTTCCATACGTTATCGAGCCTTCCCTTGGCGTTGAGAGATTGTTCCTGACAGTTGTTTGCGAAGCATATGACGAGGAGAACATCGGCACAGAGGAGAAGCCTGACGTTAGAACTGTTATGCGTTTCCACCCTGCACTTGCTCCTTTCAAGGCTTGCGTTCTTCCGCTTTCCAAGAAGCTCAGCGAGCAGGCAGGCGAGCTTTATGCAGAGCTTTCAAAGCACTTCCTTGTTGACTATGACGAGGCAGGCTCTATCGGTAAGAGATATCGCCGTCAGGACGAGATCGGTACACCATTCTGCATCACATATGACTTTGATTCTGTTGAGGACGGCTGTGTAACAGTAAGAGACAGAGATACAATGGAGCAGGAGCGTATCAAGATCGACGAGCTGGTAGCTTATATCGAAAAGAAGATAGCTTTCTAGTAAAATAAAGATCTTTGCGGGCGAACGGTTTGTTCGCCCGTTTTTTTATGCCCGTTTTTACAATAAAAAGCTTTACAAAATTGGCGAGTTGTGATATAATATGTTTGTATATTTTTACGAAAGGACGTCCTTGCCATAAAAAATATATTTGACTCACATTGTCACTATGACGATCACGCTTTCGATGAGGACAGATACGAAGTCCTTGACAGGCTTCTTTGCGACCCTGACTCTCCTGTAGACAAGGTCTGCCATGCCGCAACGGACGAAAGATCGTCTTTGTTCGGAATCGAAACTGCGAAAAAATATGAGAATTTCTATACCTCTGTGGGCTTTCACCCTGAGTGTATGGATACTCTTCCTGAAAATTATATGCAGGTGCTTGACGAGCTTTATTTGAAAGCCTGCTCTACTCACAAGCTTGTTGCGATTGGTGAGATAGGGCTTGACTATCATTATGAGGGATATGACAAAGAAAGACAGATAAAGCTTTTTGACAAGCAGGTGGAATATGCTGTGAAGAAAAGTCTGCCTGTTATAGTTCACTGCCGTGAAGCCACTCAGGACTGCCTTGACGTGCTGAACAAATATGCGCCGTCAGGTGTAGTTCACTGCTTTTCAGGCTCGGCGGAGACCGCAGAGATAGTGCTTGGGCTTGGTATGTACATCGGGTTTACAGGTGCGCTTGCTTTTAAAAATGCTAAAAAAGCCAAACGTGCTCTTGAAGTTGTCCCAATGGACAGGCTTCTTCTTGAAACGGACTGCCCTTACATGGCGCCCCCTCCTTACAGAGGACAGAGGTGCGAAAGCCCTATGATAGAAGAAGTGGCAAAGGTCGTGGCTGAGATAAAAAAACTCGATCCGCAGGAAGTGCTTGACATTACAAATAGAAACGCTTGCCGCCTGTTCGGGATCGAATATGAGAAAGGATAAGAGGACAAAATGAAAGAAACTATGTATGTAGTGATACCATGCTACAATGAAGAACAAATGTTGCCTATCACAGCGAAAGCGCTTATAAAAAAGCTCGATGAGCTGAAGGCAGAAGGTCGTATCGCACAGAACAGCAAGGTCATGTTCGTTGACGACGGCTCAAAGGACAAAACGTGGGAGATAATACAGAAGCTCCACGAAGCAAGCCCTGTTTTCACAGGTCTTAAACTCTCAAGAAACAAAGGTCATCAGAACGCACTGCTGGCTGGTCTTATGACGGCGAGAAACTATGCTGATATCGTTGTTTCCATGGACGCTGACTTGCAGGACGATATAAACGCTATTGACGGCTTCCTTGATAAGAGGGCAGAGGGCTGTGATATTGTTTACGGCGTTCGTTCATCGAGAGAAAAGGATACCGCTTTCAAGCGTGGAACTGCTCAGGCATATTACAAGCTTTTGGAGCATATGGGCGTTGAGATAACATATAATCACGCTGATTACAGACTTATGAGCAAAAGGGCTATAGACGCTCTGGCAGAGTTTAAGGAAGTAAATCTGTTTCTGAGAGGTCTTGTGCCTATGGTTGGCTTCAAGAGCGACATCGTTAAGTATGTAAGAAACGAGCGTGTGGCGGGCGAATCTAAATATCCGCTGAAAAAAATGCTTTCCTTTGCAGTTGAGGGAATAACCTCTCTTTCTGTAAAGCCTATAAGATTTATCACCACTATCGGTATAATAGTATTTTTAGTATCACTTATAATGCTTATATATTTCCTTATAACATGGGCAGTGGGGCACACTGTTCAGGGCTGGGCTTCAACTATCACGTCTATATGGGCGATAGGCGGACTTCAGCTTTTGGCTATAGGCATTATCGGAGAATATATAGGCAAGATCTATTTGGAAACAAAGGCTAGACCTAAATTTATAATCGAAACAAATCTTGAAGAAACAGACAAGGAGTAATTAAAAATGGCAGAACTCAAGGCTAACAATCAGAAACCAAATTTCGACAACAACCCTAAGCTTATAGAAGCTATCGCAGAAATGAGAAAGAATTTCTGTGCCGAAACTCAAAACAAGGTAATAAACACAGCACTTGCCTGCACATTTCTCGTGCCTGCAATGGTAGAAAAGACAACAGAGCTTGTTGCCGACGCTGAAAATCATGTTAATTTTGAGGACAAGAGCAAGGCTAAGTTCATTCTTCTCAACAACAACAAAACAAACGGCACATTTTTCCCTGTTTTCACTTCCCCTGAGGAGGCTAAAAAACTTCAGTATGACAAGCCTTTCCAGAGCTTTGCAATGAGATTTCAGGATATAGCTGCTCTCACTGAGCAGACACCAAAGGTACAGGGCTTTGTTGTAAACCCATTTGGCGAGAACCTTCCTTTCACTCAGGAAATGCTGGAGTCTATCAAGCAGACCCTTATAAAGGTAGCAAAGGAGCGCAAGGCGGCTAAAGAAGCTGCTGAAAATGGCGAAGCTCCTGACATTGCTGTTACAAACAACGAAACAGCAGAGTAAGATACTTAAGCATATCGGAGGACGGACTGTGTTCGTCCTCTTTTTTATCTGTCTATAAAAATCTAATTATAGAAGTCCGTGTCTTATTTTTACGAAAACTATGCTTAATATGGTTGACAAAAATCATGCCGTGTGTTATAATTGTAGTAATATGGTGGGAAATATAGCGTGTTATTTGTGCAGTGTTCACTATCACGCACCACGCAAAAGACTAAAAGATTCTGCTTTTAGAAATTTTTTTCGTGATCTGAGGGAGTATATATGGCTAACGAAACTGAGCTTGAAAAAATTGACCGTGCTGCCGAATACTTTGAAAGATATTTTGAGTTTGAGGACGCTGTAACGGTCAGCAAGGAAAACAAGGAATATCTCAAAACTTATATCCATGACAACGATTATGTTGTTAAAAACTTCAATATAAAAAATAAAATAATTAAGTCTTTAGGCATAAGCATCGGCATTGGATTGGCGGCTTTCCTGCTGCTGTGGCTGCTCCTTGGCACAAAGCTTATTATAGTGGGCATTATTGCAGGTGCACTTATTTTTATCGGTGCAGGCGTTTTCGGTATCGCTCTGAACAAATACAGACTTACTGCTGCTGAACAGAAGCAGGTTGAAGTGAACGAGGGCATAAACGAACAGATAATAATGCTTGATGACAGAATAAAGCAGGTAGAACGTCAGAGAGATGATTACTACAAGGCTCTTGAAAAGAGAGTGCCTTTCATGTCACTTGACTATATGAAGAACGTTCAGCAGATAAAACAGTTTCTTGTGGACGGCAAGGCTGACACCTGCGAGGAAGCTGTGGATATGTTCGAGGAGTCGATGCTTTTACAGCAAATGACGGATATTATGACAAAGAGCGAAACTATCGAACCTGTCAAGGACGATAAGGAACGTTTCGGCGACCCTTTGAAGATAATAAAGGAAAACAAGAAGAAACGCAAAAAGGAAAAGAAAGCAAAAAAAGACAAAAAGTAACTTTCGACCGCAGCAGCATTTTACGCCGCTGCGGTCTTTCTGTGAAGATCCACAATTTGCTATAGATAGGATAATGTATGAACGAGAAAAAAGATATTCTAACAAAAACATGGGTAGTAGCTGTCCTTGCGTCCATATGCTGTATGCTGTGGGGAAGTGCATTTTCCTGCGTGAAAATAGGCTACAGCCTTATGAACATAACCACCAATGACAGCGGCTCTCAGCTTGTGTTTGGGGGCATAAGATTTTTTGTGGCAGGACTAATGGCTCTTGCCATGGGAAGCGGAGCGGAGAGAAAAATTCTCCTGCCAACAAAGACTTCCATACCAAAGATCATGATAATAAGCCTTTTTCAGACAATTTTGCAGTATTTTTTCTACTACATAGGTCTAGCCCACACAACGGGAGTAAAGGCAGCGATAATAGTTGGGGCGAACGTTTTTATTGCGATACTTGTGTCATCGCTTTTATACAAGCTTGAAAAGCTCACCGCTGTGAAAATAGCAGGCTGTATACTTGGATTTTCGGGGATAATCATTATAAATCTCGGGGGACTTTCGGGGGTAAGCTTCAATTTTCTCGGGGACGGATTTATTTTTCTTTGCACCTGTGCATACGCTTTCTCGTCGGTGTATATGAAGCGCTATTCCGAAACAGAAGACCCTGTTATGCTTAGCGGCTGGCAGTTCGTTTTCGGTGGAGCAGTTCTCACTGTCATAGGCTTTTTAATGGGCGGCAGGCTTGGTCACATGAGCGCAAAGGCTTTTTTGATGCTTTTGTATCTTGCCTTTGTATCAGCGGCGGCATATTCTCTGTGGGCAGTGCTTTTGAAGCACAACCCTGTTTCAAAGGTGGCAATTTTCGGCTTTATGAACCCTGTGTGCGGAGTGCTGCTTTCAACGATACTTCTCAAAGAAAAGGGTATATTTGGCGTTCAGGGGATAGCCGCACTTATCCTTGTATGCTCGGGTATCTTTATTGTTCAGAGAAAAGGGAACAAATAATATTGTAACTATGCTCATATGCTTTTGCATATTCACGTTGTTTGTATGTAGGGGCGAACAGTGTTCGCCCGTTGATTTGACATTTTTGCAACAGACTGGCTCATGTGCTTATTGCATATGAGCTTTTTTTATTCAAAATCGTTCTAAAGACTGTTTAAAATGTTGATTTTTATATGTAGCTGTGTTATAATGAATTGTGTATGGTTTTTTACCAATATATTATCAGTAAAGAAAAAGAGGACAAGACAATGTTTAAGAAAAACGGACTTCTAAAAAGCCCTGACAGCAAGCCAAAAGAAAAGTATCTGCTGCTGTTTGCGGTGGCTTTTATCGGCATGATGATCTCGTTCATACCGTCTATGATAGTGAACAAGGGCATCTTTCTCTACTATGGCGACTTCAACTCACAGCAGATGATGTTCTATCAGCACTGTCATGACGCTGTTCGCAGCGGAAACATGGGCTGGGATTGGGGAACGGACTTAGGCTCGAGCTTTATAGGCTCATATGCTTTCTATCTCCTTGGCTCGCCATTTTTCTGGCTCACCACACTTTTCCCGTCAGGTGCAGTGCCTTATCTGATACCATGGCTCCTTGCGCTGAAAACGGCTATCGCCGCAATAACAGCCTACGCTTACATCAGATTTTTTGTTGACAACACAAGCGCCTGCTTTATAGGCGGTCTGCTTTACGCTTTCTCAGGCTTCCAGACCTACAACGTTTTCTTCAACCACTTCCACGACGCAACTGCGTTCTTCCCTCTCATGCTTTTAGGATTTGAACTGTTGGTTCAAAAGAACAAGAAGGGTCCGTTTGCGGTAGCGGTAGCTATATGCGCTACCATAAGCTATTTCTTCTTTGCCTGCGAGGTCGTATTCATTGTTATCTACTTCTTCCTGAGATGCCTTGACAAGGACTTTGAAATCGACATGAAGAAGTTCGGTCTGCTTATCCTTGAGGCTGTTATCGGTGTGATGATATCCGCTGTTATCTTCTTGCCGTCAGCGCTAAGCGTAATGGGCAACTACCGTGTGAACGAAAGACTTTATGGACTTGACCTTGTTATATACGGTGAAAATGTAAGAATACCAAGAATCATCCAGTCATTCTTTATGCTTTCCGATATGCCTGCAAGAATAAATATCCTTAACTCAGACAAGGCAAGATGGGCTTCAATGGCAGGTTATCTGCCTATGTTCTCAATGGCAGGCGTTATAGCGTTTATGAGAACAAGAAAGAAAGGCAAAGACAGTTGGCTTACAAAGGCTATTATCGTGTTCGGCATAATGGCTTGCGTGCCTATATTGAACTCCTCTTTCGTCCTTTTCAATGCGTCATATTATGCAAGATGGTATTATATGCCTATACTGCTTATGTGCCTTATGACAGCAAAGGTCATCGCAGAAAACAAGGACGATCTGAAAAAGGGATTTGTGCCTGTTTGTGTAGTATGTGCGATATTCATTGGCATCGGTCTGCTTCCGACAAACGAAAACGGCGTTGTATCCTATGGCAAAGTCCCTGAATATATTGAACTTTACTACATTCAGGCTATCGTTACCATAGTAATGATAATAATGCTTGGCACGCTTATATATGTGGTCGCAGAGAAGAAGCTCGACTACATGAAGATCGCTTCTGCAATGACGGCGGTTGCGGTGGTCATCTGCATGACTTCTTCTATCGTATACGGCGTAAGCCAGGGTACTGACAACACCGACTACATCAACAGAGCAATAAACGGTGGCGACAACATCAACATGGATAAGCTGGAGTCTGGATCAGAGAACTACAATGCTGACAATAATTTCTACAGAATAGATACCTCAGAAAATGTTGACAACTGGTGTATGTTCTGGAAGCTTTCATCAATGAGATGCTTCCACAGCGTTGTTTCAACATCTATCATGGATTTCTACAGCTCTATCGGACAAACGAGAGATGTTGCATCAAGAATGGAAACTAAGGTCTATCCGCTAAGAAGCCTGTTTTCCGTAAAATACTATTTCAATGAACTTACTGAAAGTGAGAGAAAAGGTATCACAGAGGTATCGAAGCCTGAAACTCTTGCAAATCTCTACGGCTTTGAATATGTTGATACTCAGAACGGTTTCAACATTTACGAAAACAAATATTATGTACCAATGGGCTTCACATATGATTACTACTGCCTTGACAGCGACATTCAGAAGGCTTCAGAGGTAGACAAGACATCAATGCTCATGAAAGCCCTTGTGCTTACCCCTGAGCAGGCTGCAAAATACAATAATATTCTCAGCTACTACAGCTTTAAGGGTACTGACTACTCAACAGATCAGTATTATCAGAACTGCCTTGACAGACGTGCAAACAGTTGTTCATCATTCAGTTATGATTCTTACGGCTTCAACGCCAAGATCGACCTTGACAAGGATAACCTTGTGTTCTTCTCAGTTCCATATGATGACGGCTGGAGCGCAAAGGTGAATGGTCAGGACGTGGAGATAGAAAAGGTGGATTACGGCTTTATGGCTGTGCTTTGTCCTGCGGGATCAAACGACATCCAGTTCACCTACGAAACAAAGGGACTTTTCTGGGGCAAGGTAATAACAGCCGTTGGCTTCGGCTCGCTTATCGTTTACCTTGGCGCAGTGAGATTTACAGGCAGAAAGAAAAAAGAAGAAGCTCAGCCTGTTGAAAAGAACGCATAAACCTGAAAGGGAGGATATAAAATGTATCAGAACGAAAAAACTATCAGTGAAAAAGAGATATACAAGGGCAGGGTCGTTCACCTGACTTGTGATGAAGTGGAGCTTGAAAACGGCTACAAGACGCTTAGAGAGGTCATTCATCACCCTGGCGGAGTTTGCATCGTTGCTCTTGACGAGGACGAAAATGTTTATTTTGTGAAGCAGTTCCGCTATCCTTTCAAGACCGCACTTATGGAGATACCTGCAGGAAAGCTTGAATACGGTGAAGATCATTTGGAGTGCGGAAAGCGTGAGCTTAAAGAGGAGATAGGTGCAACCGCAGAAAAAATGACTTATCTTGGCTGTATTTATCCTACAGTAGCTTATGATACCGAGATAATCCATATGTATATGGCAGAGGGACTTGATTTCGGTGAGCAGCACCTTGACGAGGGCGAGTTCCTTGACGTAACAAAAATGCCTCTTGAAGAAGCTTACAAAATGGTCATGGAAAACAAGTTCCCTGACGCAAAGACAACTGCGGCTATACTTAAAACTTATCTTATCAAAAAGGGTATGTAGTCATAGAAAATGCTACATTAAACGGTCGAACGCTGTTCGCCACTGCATATATAAAGGGTACTGTCAATGTGGCAGTACCCTTTTTTGTGGTAAAAAAAGAGCGCCCACGCACCGAAGTGCATGAGCGTCTTTTTTATAGTAACTTAAATTACTTTTCCTCAGTATTGTAAAGCTTAGCGTATCTGAGCAGATAATCATATCTGTCCTTAGCGTTCTGAACAGCCTTACCAAAGAGCTTCTCAGCTCTCTCAGGATTCTGTCTAGCAAGTGCGTTGTAACGTACCTCGCCCATGATGAAGTCCTTATAGTCAGCTGTTGGAGCCTTAGAATCAAGGATAAATGGATTCTTGCCCTCTGCCTTAAGACGTGGGTCGAATCTGTACAGATGCCAGTAACCAGCCTGAACAGCCTTCTTCTCCTCTGTCTGAGCAATTGACATACCACCCTTGATACCATGGTTGATACATGGAGCATAACCGATGATGATTGAAGGACCGTGATAAGACTCAGCCTCGTGGATAGCCTTGATGCACTGATTGTAATCAGCACCCATTGCAACGTGAGCTACATATACATAGCCGTAAGACATTGCGATACCTGCGAGATCCTTCTTCTTAACTTCCTTACCAGCTGCTGCGAACTGAGCGATAGCACCTGTTGGAGTTGACTTAGAGGACTGTCCGCCTGTATTTGAGTAAACCTCTGTATCGAATACGAAGATGTTTACGTCCTCGCCCTGAGCGATAACATGGTCAACGCCTGAGAATCCGATATCGTAAGCCCAGCCATCACCGCCGAAGATCCACATTGACTTCTTTCTCAGATAGTCAGCGTCCTTAAGGATCTCCTCAGTAGCCTTATTCTTTGTCTTCTTAAGAGCAGCGATAAGGTTATCTGTAGCTGCTGAGTTCTTCTCGCCGTCATCTACTGTTTCAAGATACTCTTCGCAAGCCTTCTTGAGAGCTGCTGCCTTAGTTGTCTTAGACAGCTCAAGAACCTTAGCGATAGTTCTGTTTCTGATAGTTGACTGTGCAAGGAACATACCGTAACCATACTCAGCGTTATCCTCGAACAGTGAGTTAGCCCAAGCTGGACCCTTGCCGTCCTTGTTTACTGTGTATGGAGTTGAAGGAGCTGAACCACCCCAGATTGATGAACAGCCTGTTGCGTTAGCAATGTACATTCTGTCACCAAAGAGCTGTGTGATGAGCTTAGCATAAGGTGTTTCACCGCAGCCTGCGCAAGCGCCTGAGAATTCAAGCAGTGGCTGCTTGAACTGTGAGCCCTTAACTGTTGTTGCCTTGAACTTCTCGAATACTTCTGGCTTTTCAGCAAGTGTAAGACCATAGTTGAATACTTCCTGCTCAGCGAGCTGAGTTTCAAGTGGCATCATGCTGAGAGCCTTGTTGCCCTTCTTACCAGGACAAACATTTACGCAAGAACCGCAGCCTGTGCAGTCCAGAGCAGACATTGTCATTACGAAGTTGTAACCAGGCATACCTGTCATAGCTACTGCCTTCTCCTGAGCAAGCTTAGGAGCCTTCTTCAGCTCAGCGTCTGTCATTACAACAGGTCTGATAACTGCGTGTGGACATACATATGAACAGAAGTTACACTGGATACAGTTGTCACCATTCCATGCAGGAACGTCAACAGCGATACCTCTCTTCTCAAATGCAGCAGAACCCTGTGGGAATGTGCCGTCTGCCATACCTGTGAATGTTGAAACAGGGAGCTTGTCGCCTTCCTGAGCGTTGCAAGGGATCTGAATGTTGTTTACGAAGTCCTGAAGTGTCTTATCTGCGCACTTAGCGGCAGGCATACCCATTGGCGTATCCTTGCACTTCTTCCAAGATGCAGGAACCTTAACTTCGTGAACCTGCTGACATCCAGCGTCGATAGCGTCATGGTTCATCTTAACGATAGCGTCGCCCTTCTTAGAATAAGAAGCTGTAGCAGCGTCCTTCATGTACTTGATAGCGTCGTCGATAGGAATGATGTTAGCAAGCTTGAAGAATGCAGACTGAAGAACAGTGTTTATTCTGTTGCCCAGACCGATCTCCTTACCGATCTTAACGCCGTTGATCGTATAGAACTTGATGTTGTTCTCAGCGATATATCTCTTTACCTGACCTGGGAGGTGCTTATCCAGCTCTTCATGCTCCCACTGGCAGTTCAGAAGGAATGTTCCGCCTGGCTTGATATCCTGTACCATGTTGTACTTAGTGATATAAGACTCGTTATGGCAAGCAACAAAGTCAGCCTGATTGATAAGGTATGTTGACTTGATAGGTGTCTTACCGAATCTCAGGTGAGAAACTGTTACACCGCCTGACTTCTTAGAGTCATATGCAAAGTATGCCTGAGCATACAGATCTGTGTGATCACCAATGATCTTGATAGAGTTCTTATTTGCACCAACAGTACCGTCAGCACCAAGACCCCAGAACTTACAAGCTGTTGTGCCTGCTGGAGCAGAGTCAAGCTTGCCCTCAGTTTCGAGAGAGAGGTTTGTAACATCGTCTTCGATACCAATTGTAAATCTTGGCTTATATGTATCCTTCCAGCTTGCATTCCAGTAAACAGCCTTGATCTGTGCAGGAGTTGTATCCTTAGAACCAAGACCATATCTGCCTGAAGCGATAGCTACATCATGGAACTGTGTGCCCTTAAGAGCAGCAACAACGTCAAGATAAAGAGGCTCGCCCTCAGAACCTGGCTCCTTAGTTCTGTCAAGAACTGAGATCTGCTCACAAGTTGAAGGGATAGCTTCAACGAGCTTGTCAGCACGGAAAGGTCTGTAAAGTCTAACCTTAACAAGACCGAGCTTTGTGCCTTCCTTCTCGTTGAGGTAATCAATTGTTTCTTCGATAGTGTCACAAACAGAACCCATAGCTACGATAACGTGTGTAGCGTCTGGTGCGCCATAGTAGTTGAACAGCTTGTAGTTTGTGCCGATCTTTTCGTTTACCTTGTTCATGTAATCCTCTACGATGCCAGGGATAGCGTCATAGTATGGGTTACAAGCTTCTCTTGCCTGGAAGAAGATATCAGGGTTCTGAGCTGTACCTCTAAGTACAGGGTGCTCAGGGTTAAGAGCTCTCTTTCTGAACTCCTCCACCTTCTCGAAGTCAACCATATCTCTTACGTCTTCCATATCCCATGTCTCGATCTTCTGGATCTCGTGAGATGTTCTGAATCCGTCAAAGAAGTGGATGAATGGTACTCTGCCCTCGATAGTTGAGAGGTGAGCAACTGTACCCAGGTCCATTACCTCCTGTACATTTGAAGAACAAAGCATAGCAAAACCTGTCTGACGGCAAGCATAGATGTCAGAATGGTCGCCGAAAATATTAAGTGCGTGTGAAGCTACACATCTTGCAGATACATGGATAACGCAAGGGAGAAGCTCACCTGCGATCTTATACAGGTTAGGGATCATAAGAAGAAGTCCCTGTGATGCTGTATATGTTGTTGTGAGCGCACCGGCTGCAAGTGAGCCGTGTACTGTACCTGAAGCACCTGCCTCAGACTGCATTTCTGCAAGCTTTACAGGAGTGCCAAACAGGTTTTCCTTACCCTTGGCAGCCCACTGGTCTGTTACTTCTGCCATAACAGATGATGGTGTGATTGGATAGATAGCAGCAACTTCTGTAAATGGGTATGACGCCCAAGCAGCAGCGTTGTTTCCGTCCATGGTTTTCATTTTTCTTGCCATTTTAGAATCATTCCTTTCTCGATATTTCAAGCAAAAGCTCAAAACTCAAATTTCCTTTTTTAGCGTACTTTTTCAAGCACGTCTGTTTAAGGACAGCAGATATTTTCTTCAAAAGTAAGCTGTAACAAACTTTCTCAGGATACATCTGTTTTAACTCTTATAGTATACCACTTATTTTTCAATTTGTAAAGACCTTTTACCACATTTTTTCTTGATTTATACGCTGTAAACCCCCTATTTTCGGTTAGTTATGACTTCCTCATATTTCAGACGTGCTGTATTACATAGATAAAAAAAATGCCTGCCGAAACAGACATTTTTCATATATTTAAACTATAAAACTAGCAGTTCATAAGAAGTTCGGCGAGAGCATTGAGTATCTTATCCACATCAACATCAGAGCTGAATTTTACATCAAGCTTTGAGCCGCCTTTTTTATCCTCGCTTAAACTTACACGAAGCTTATCGGTAGCTTGATTTACTCTTATCTCAAACTCAGTATACATAGGATTTGTGATAGTACGCTTTATTTTCTTTTCAGCTTTTTTATTTGTTTCCAAAGTGGAGATAGCTTTTTCAAGCTCTCTTACCGTCCAGCCATTTTCTATACACTCTGTGGCAAGCTTCTCCTGAGTATCCTTATCCGCAACGCCTGCAAGCACCTTTGCGTGACCCTCGGTGAGCTTTTTGTCACGGAGCATTTCCTGCACATTTTCGCTAAGGGAAAGAAGTCTGATAGAGTTTGCCACAGCGGAACGTGAACGTCCAACAGCTTCTGCCACCTGCTGCTGAGTAAGACCATAGGTTTCCATAAGAGTCTGATAAGCTGCAGCCTCCTCAAGAGGTGTAAGGTCTTTACGCTGGATATTTTCAATAAGGGATATCTCAGCGGCTTCAAGATCTGTAAGCTCCTTTATATAAACAGGTATCTCATCAAGTCCAGCCAGACGTGCCGCACGCCACCTGCGCTCGCCTGCAACTATCTTATATCCCCCATTGTCAAGAGGTCTTACAAGTATAGGCTGCAAAACACCATGCTGTCTGATATTTTCCGCAAGCTCATTAAGAGCGTCCTCATCAAACTCAGAACGTGGCTGATTTTTGTCAGGCTCAATAAGAGATATCCTTACTGTAGAAATGCCATTTTCGCCATCATCATTTTTTACCGATTCACTATCAGATCGTGCGATCTCATCTATAGAATTATCAAAGAACAGGCTATCCAAGCCTCTGTCCATTTTGCTTTTTTTAGCCATTGTATTTTCCTTTCACATTATAAGATACAATGTTCCATGTGGAACATTATTTTTCTTTATTCTTTGCCGCTTTTTTCTTTTCTCTTTTAGTTATTTCTTTTGCAAGATTTTCATATGCCTTTGAGCCTTTTGCCTTCTTATCATAATAAATAGCCGGCTCACCAAAGCTCGGAGCTTCCGACAAGGCAACGTTTCTCGGTATGGTAGTTTCAAAGACTTCCTTTGCAAAGTGCTTTTTGACCTCGCTTATTATCTGACCTGTTATCTTATATCTTTCAACGCACATTGTAAACAAAATGCCCTCAATATCAAGGTCAGGATTGAAAGAAACTTTTACTCTGTTGATAGTATTGTGAAGCTCAACAAGACCCTCCAAAGAAAGAAACTCACATTGTAGAGGGATAAGTACAGAATCAGCCGCCGCAAGTGCATTTATTGTGAGCATATCGAGAGTTGGGGGACAATCTATAAATATGTAGTCATAAAATTCTTTTGCAGGCATAAGAGCGTTGCGAAGCTTCATTGCTCTGTCCTTTTCATTCACAAGTGACACAGATGCACCTGAAAGATCCTGAGTTGTCGGCACAACTGAAACTCCACGGCAGGAAGTTGGCACGACAGCTTCAAATATCGAACATTCTTCAAATATTACATCAAACACTGTATTTCTGATACTTTTTTTCTTTATGCCAAAGCTTGTGGTAGTATTGCCCTGTGGGTCAAAGTCAACGATCAGGACTTTTTTGCCCTTTAGTCCAAAAACCGCTGCAAGATTTACAACAGTAGTAGATTTTCCAACGCCGCCTTTCTGATTTGAAACGGCAATTATTTTCCCCATATTCTTGACCTCTTTTCTTAGTAGAATTATATCATATTTATTATACTACAATTTTTCACTTTTGAAAAGACCCTTTTACAAATTTTCTTGAAAATGTTCCACATGGAACAAATCAGATTTTTACTTTATTCGACAAAGCCCATGACAATTTAGAAAATAATACAAAGAATAAAGTATCAATATCAAAATCAAGGTCATAAAGAGCAGAAAAGTTTTCTGAATAAAATATAGAATTGAGTATCGTGAAGTGTTATGATTATTTTAAAACGAAACGGAGGTATAAAATATGAGTATTTTCCCAAAAACATTAGCAAAAGCTTTCACCGAAGAAACTGACGAATCACAAAGGGCTTCACCCTATCAGACGTTAGGCAAAATAATCGACATTTCCATAGGAGAGATAAGGCCGAACCCTGTCCAGCCAAGGCGATATTTCTCACCTGCCGAACTAACAAGCCTTGCAAAAAGCATTTCTCAGGACGGGATCATACAACCTCTCACAGTGCGGCGTGTAAAAGGCACTTTTGAGCTTGTGTCAGGTGAGCGACGTTTGCGTGCGGCAAAGCTTGCAGGATTAAGGTCAGTGCCGTGTATACTTATCAACGCCACAGAGGAACATTCGCAGGTCATTGCACTTATAGAGAATATCCAACGTTGTGACCTGAACTTTTTTGAAGAAGCCGAAGCGATCTCTCAGCTCATCACAAAATATGGCATGACTCAGGAATCTGCGGCTATTCGTCTGGGACTTGCTCAATCCACAGTTGCAAACAAACTTCGTATTCTGAAACTTAACGCTGAGGAACGCAAAATAATTCTCGATAACAATATGTCAGAACGTCACGCAAGGGCTTTGCTAAAGATAACAGATAATGACCGCAGGCTTGCTGTGTTGAACAAAGCGGCTGAAAGTGGTTGGACAGTTGACACATTGGAAAAATATATTGCCAAGCTTCTGAAAGATGATGAAAAGCGTGCAAGCTATCACAAAAGAGCGGCTATGTTAAAAGATGTTAGATTGTTTTTCAACAGTGTCAATAAGGCGATAGATGTTATGAGACTGGCAGGAGTGAACGCTGACGCAAAACGCATCGACCACGAGGATTATATCGAATATATTATAAAGATACCATCGGAAAAGCAGGCAGAATAAAATGTTCCACATGGAACAAAAAAATTGGACAGGCTCAAAAGTCTGTCCAATTTTTTATATGTCGCTGTAAAAAAGCTGTTCCCAATAGGTGTATTCCCCGTTTTCTGTCTTTGTTGCTTTTGCACACGCCATGTAACGCACATCAGGGTTGAGGATATTTTCTCTATGAGGCGGTGAATCCATCCATGCGTCAAAGGCTTCTTTTACTGTGGTCATGCTGTTCATACCATATGCGATATTTTCAGCTGCCGCACGCCATTCAGGAAGGTCAGTTTCTTCTATAGCTGTGATGTATGAATTGCCGTCAGGTCTGTCATGAGAATAATTTTCCAAAAGCTCGTTTGCTCGCACATCTGCCGCAGAGTCGAGAAGCTCAAGTCCATCAAGCTCTCTTAAACCATACTGTTTTCTGACCTCATTTACATAGCCAAGCATTTCAGATGTTTCAGCAGAAAGATCTCTATTTGACATATTCGTGCTTGAATCAGGTTCAGCAGGCTCGGCAGGCTGAGGAGCAGAGGGCTGTTCTTCCTGCATAGGCTCGGTAACAGTTTCAGTTTGCGTTTCTGTTTTCTTTTCAGTTTTCTTTGAAGTCGTTGTGGTAGTAGTAGCCGTTGTCGTTGTTGTAGTAACAGTTGTAGTCACAGCTTTTATATCTGCACTGTGAGGTGGCCGCATGGTCTTTCCGTTTATGATAACCTTATCCCCTGACACGCTTATGTAGTTATTGCCTACCACTATGGATTCCATAAGCTCATTATCAGTGTTTGTTATCTCCATGCCCTTATCCATGGCTTCAAGCACATACTTTGAGCCGTTCACATCTTTTACAGTAGCTTTCTTTACTGTCTTGCCGTCTTTTACAATTTCAAACTTGTTCTCTGCGATACAGCTTATAATCACCTTGTCAGTTACGTTAAAGCTGCTGAAGCTTTCATCAACATATGTCACCTTTGTGTTTGCATAGTAGACCTCGTTGGCTGATATTATTATCCTTGTGCCTTTATAACTGAACGAGTTTACCTTTTTTCCGTTTTTAGTGACAGTGACAGTATTTCCGTCACAAGTCAGTACAAGCTTATCACCGTTATCATCAGTTATCTCAAAAGAGTTCACTATCTCATTTGAACTGTTTATAAGAGTATATCCACCCTGCACATTTGCAAAAAGGGTATAGCCGCCATCAAAAACTATCTTTGTACAAGTCGCTGCTGTTTGTATAGTAGTCACTGAACCCGTGATAGTTTCGGCAGACTTTTTATTTGTGGTCACAGTTGTGGTGACTCCTGTGCTGACGCTTGAAAGTTTTTTGGGCTTTTCTTCCCCTGTGCTTCCGCAAGAGGAAAGACAACAGCCTGCCGCACAGACAACACATAATATTTTAACTAACCTATTGCTTTCCATGATATCTTAGCTCTCCTGTTTTATCGAATGTTCCACATGGAACAATACAAAAAAGGCAGCCCTAGGACTGCCTTTGTGAGTTTATTTTGTGTTTGAAAGTGTCCATCTGAAAGGTGCTATTCTCTTTGCCCTTGTGTTGTCTATGTTCCAGTTGTTGAATGTGATAGATGGGTCAAAATAGCGATAATCAGTTTTCATCTTACCTTTGTTGATGCTTAGTCCCATTCCAGGTGATTTCTGGATAACTGCACCTATGCGGTGATGTTCCTTTTCATAATCAATTATCTCTTTTGCCGTTATCAGCCTTGAATCAGCAAGATTGTAGATTCCCTCATATCTTCCTGACGGTACATTGATAATACCATTTATAAAGTCGATAAGATTGAATACACAACAGAATGAAAAACCGTATTCTCCATCATTGAATATGTATGCAACATTTTCCTTTGCGTCAAATACTCTGTCTCTCAGATTTTGTGTATACTCAGCGTCATAAATAGGAGCTACTCTGGCAATAACAGGTATAGTTTCAGACTTTTTAAATTCCTTCTGCATTATCTTCTCAGATGTCATCTTAAGATCCGCATAGTTTGAATTTCCCTTTTCAGGAGCAGTTTCCCTTATTGGTTCTCTGCCTTTCTGTACACCATATATTGCTGTTGTGCTGAGCAGGATAAAGCTCCTTACCTCAGCCTTGTTTGCAGCCGCATATATGAACTTATCACATATCTTGCTCTTTTTCATCTCAGCGTCTGTTACATATGGATCTATATCGTTATCTACAGAATTTGCCAGATGCACGACAACGTCGATCTTGTTACTATCGATTACATTTGTAATAGCGTCCTTATCTGTAATATCACACTGGATAAAAGTATAGTTTGGATCAGTTCCAATAAACTCATTTTTGCGTGTATCTATACCGAATACACGATGCTTTTTGTGCAGTAAGCTGGATGTAAGGTACAAGCCTATCATTCCGCTTGCTCCTGTAACTAAAATTGAAGCCAACTCTGCCACTCCTTCCCCAAGTAGAATTGCACATTTATTTACTATAATTATACCACAGTTTTTATTAATTGCAAATACTTTTTGAAGAAAACTGAAAAATTTAGATTTTCTTTATAATTTTGCTTGCTATATTTAGTGAATTGTGATAAAATTATAGGTATAAATCATAAACAAAAAAATATAAAAAATATTTTACATATAAAAATATTAAGGAGCAATTTATTTTGGTTTATTCCGATCTTATATTTACACTGGGAATGTTCCCGATAATGACCATTATTTCGCTTTTCGACAGAAGTGCAGAATATAAAAACCTCATTCTGATAGTTTGTTCCCTGCTGTTTTTCAGTTGGGGCAGACCTTTTGTGTTCTGTCTTATTTTCCTGTCAGTTATCCTCGATTGGATATTTGGTCTTATTATTTCAAAAAACCGTGAGAACAAAGCCCTTTGCAGGATATTTTTAGTGCTGGATATCATAATGAACGTATCTCTTATGCTGATATTCGGTCAGAATATCCTTTATAATAAGGTAAAAAAGCTCAGTTTTGACGCCGCCATACTTCCACTTGGTATGGGTTATTATATGCTCAGAGGGATTTCTTATGTCTATGACGTTTTCAAGGGCAACTGCAAAGCAGAAAAAAACATTTTCTGCCTTTTGACTTATATGGTGTCACTGCATTTCATGCTTGTGGGACCTCTTGTGAGATATGGTGATATTGAGCCACAGATAAGGCATCGTGAGATCACAGGAGCAAAGCTCAACGAAGGTCTTACAAAGATAGTTTTCGGACTTGGCAAGGTGGTACTTCTTGCAGGAGTTTTCGAGCATATAAAGCTTGCAGGACTTAACGGCAAAGAGATAACTACCCTTGGCTGTTGGCTTGGTATGCTGTCATTCTTGGCTCAGTATTATTTTCTTTTCACAGGACTTTCGGATATGGCAAAGGGACTTGGTCTGACAAACGGCTTTGTTTATCCTGACAACTACACAAACATTGAGGCTGACGGACTTTTCACTGGTATGATAAAAAGCTTCAATACAACTGTTGTTGACTTTTTCAGCGAGATTTTCTGCTGCAAAAAAAACATGAACAAGGTCTTTACTTTTGTGTGCTATATACTTTGTGGTCTGGCTCTTTCTATATGGTATCAGGCAAAGGTGAATTTCATTATAGTCGGACTTTGTGCGGCAGTGCTTTGTATCCTTGAAAAGCTGTTTCTTGAAAGACCGCTTTCAAAGCTGCCTGAGCTTGTGAAGTATATCTATCTTGTACTCACTGCACTCGTTATTTTTGGCGGACTTTATTTTGACAGCTTCTATGGCTACAAAAAATGGCTCTTTGCACTTGCAGGAGTAAATGTGAAATACACCTTGAGCGTGTCTGTAAAAAGTGCAGTGCTGAAAAATATCACCCTTATAGTAATATCGTTCTTTATTGTCTGCCCACCTGCAAAAAGGGCTTTCTGCAAGATTTTTAAAAAGCTTTCACAGAAGTCTCAGGCGGCTTATGGCAGAGTTATGATAACAAAGACCATTATGACAGTGCTTGTTTTTGCAGTGAGCGTTATAACACTTGCGGCTGAATATGCGGCATAAAAAGAGGAAAATACTAATGGATAAGAAAACTACACGATTCAATATCGTTCACGGTGACGATGAATATGAGATACCGGAGGAATGTGAGGCTGCGGAGGAAGCGGCTGAAGAGCTTGCCAAAACGAATTTGGAGGAGCATTACAGCTTTATAAATCTTCTTTCCATAGCGGTCATAATGCTATTTGCCTGCATATTCTTTATTTCAGTTTCAGGAAGCGACATTGTAGAGGACAACAATCTGTCTTTAACATTCAAGACTTTCTTTTCAGGGGATTACACTCAAGCATTGGAGGACTCTTATAATAATAGTATACCTTTTCCTGACGCCATGAAAGCTGTTGAGGAGCGTATCTCTCTTATTTATGGTATCGGCAATAAGGTCACTGACCCTATAAAGGAAACGCCTGATAATACTGATTCTAACCACAACAGCTTCGATCATCCGACTAATAATGACAGTGATGATCCTGACGAAAATGTTATCACCACCACTGCAAAACCGCAGGACGGTGAAGTAACTACCACAAAGAAAAAAGAGAACAAGAAAAAAACAACAACTACCACTGCTATTGACAGACCAGAGGAAACTGAAAGCACCACAACGACTTCAACGGCTTCCACTACCACAAATAATGACAAGCCTTACTATACTGTCACCGAAACTGAGCCTATAGTACAGCCTGGTCCTACTACTACCACGACCACAACAAAGGCAACTGAGACCACAACTCGGCCGACAGAAACTACAGAACCTACCACCGAGCAAACTGAGGGACCGTCAGATGAATAGCAGATTTGATAACCCTTTTCCTTATTCTGATGACAATAAAAGATATCATACCTACAATTATTATCTAAGGCACAAGTTCAGCACTAAGGTTTTCAAGATACCGCTTAATATTGACCTTGGCTGTCCGAACAGAGACGGCACAAAAGGTGTGGGGGGCTGTGTGTTCTGCTCGGCAAAAATGAGCGGAGATTTTGCAGGCGACCCTCATGAGGATATCCTTACTCAGTACAGAGAGATAAGGGAGAAAATGAGCAAGAAGTGGAGCAAGGGTCTGTGCATACCGTATTTTCAGGCAGGCTCAAACACCTATGCTGACGTTGAAACGCTGAGAAAAATGTTTTATACAGCCCTGTCATTTGAAAATACGGCAGGGCTTTCTATCGCAACAAGGGCGGATTGCATCAACGAAGAAAAAGCCGACCTGCTCGGTGAGCTTGCGGAAAAGACTTTTCTTACAGTGGAGCTTGGCTTACAGACTATCCATGATGAAACGGCTTTGAAAATGAACCGCTGTCATACTTTTGCGGATTTTCTCAAAGGCTATGAAATGCTGAGAAAACGCAATGTGAATGTGTGCGTGCATATCATCGACGGGCTTCCCGGTGAGGATAGGGATATGATGCTTGAAACGGCTAAAACTCTCGGTCAGCTTGATATACAAAGCATTAAGATACATCTTCTGCACGTTTTAAAAGGCACTGTGCTTGCGCAGATGTATGAGCGTGGAGAGTTCAGAGCGCTTGAAATGTACGAGTATGTTAATATCGTCTGCGACCAGTTGGAGCTTCTGCCTGCGGAGATAGTAATACAGCGTGTGACAGGCGACGGTGCAAAGGACGACCTTGTTGCACCTTTGTGGAGTTTGAAAAAATTCTGCGTTATGAACGAGATAGACAAGGAAATGGGAAGAAGAAATTCATGGCAGGGAAAGGCTCTGTCGGAGTAAAAAGAGGTAAAAATGAAAGATATATGTGCAGTTTCGACACCACTCGCTGAGGGCGGTATATCAGTCATAAGAATAAGCGGTGATAATGCCGTTTGCATAGCGGAGAAAGTTTTTAAACCGCTGTCATGCAAAAGTGTTGAAAACATGGCAGGCTATTCGTGTGCATACGGAAAAATAGTTGACAAAAACGGCAGAGAAGTCGATGACGGTGTTCTGACGGTTTTCCGTGCGCCTAAGTCATACACCGGTGAAAACGTCTGCGAGATATCATGCCATGGCGGAATATATGTTACAAAAAAAGTTCTCAGACTTTGCATTGAACAGGGTGCAGAGCTTGCTCAGAGAGGCGAGTTCACAAAGAGGGCTTTTCTCAACGGAAAGCTTTCACTTACTCAGGCTGAGGGCGTAATGGAAACTATCTCCGCTCAGGGAGAATATGCACTTAATTCTGCAAACCTCACAAAAGAGGGCAGGCTTTTCAGGCTGATTTCTGATATGTCAAGAAAGTTTGTCACAATACTAGGTGAACTTGCGGCATGGGTGGATTATCCAGAGGAGGACTTGCCTGAGATATCTGAGGATAATCTCAGAGAGAGCCTTAAAAACGCTTTGGCAGGGCTTGATAAAATAATAGCAGATCATGACAGCGGTATGATACTGAAAAACGGTGTTGACACTGTTATCGCAGGCAAGCCGAACGTTGGAAAATCGACCCTCATGAATATGCTGTTGGGATATGACCGCTCCATAGTCACAAATGTGGCAGGCACTACACGAGATGTTATCGAAGAAAGTGCAAAGCTTGGCGAGCTTATTTTGAAGCTTTCCGACACTGCAGGTATACATGAAACTGATGATGAAGTTGAAAAAATAGGCGTTGATATCGCAAAGAAAAAGCTTAAAAACGCTATGCTTGTAATAGAAGTTTTTGACATTTCAAGAGAGCTTGACGAGGAAGACTTGGAGCTTCTTGAATATGTAAAAAGGCTTGGAAAGAAAGTTATCATAGTTCTCAACAAGTCTGACCTTGAAAATGTTGTTGAAAGTTCTCAGCTTGAAAAATATTCAGACTATGTGATAGAGATATCTGCGAAGCTTGACGAGGGCAGAGAAGAGCTGCAAAAAGCCACAGAGAAGCTTTTGGGCATTGGCGGATATGACGCTGACAGCACGATTTTTGCAAATGAGCGTCAAATAGCCTGTGCAGAACGTGCAAGAAAATATCTTGCCATGGCTCTTGAAAGCCTTGATATGGGAGAAACTTTGGACGCTGTTACTGTGATGATAGACAATGGCGCAAATGCACTTTTGGAGCTGACAGGAGAAAAAGCTACAGAAGCGGTGGTAGACGAGGTATTTTCAAAATTCTGCGTAGGAAAGTAATTTATATGGTCTTATTTTCAGACAGGTGGTTTTATTATGCAAAAGGAATATTTTGATATTATTGTGGTAGGTGCAGGTCACGCAGGCTGTGAAGCGGCTTTGGCGGCGGCACGCCTTGGACTAAAGACGGCACTTTTTACCATAACACTTGACGGTGTTGCCAATATGCCATGCAACCCCTCTATAGGCGGAACTGCAAAGGGACATCTTGTTCGTGAGATAGACGCTTTGGGCGGCGAAATGGGCAAGGCGGCGGATAAAACTTTTCTGCAAAGCAGGATACTCAACCGTGGAAAAGGTCCTGCCGTTCATAGTCTGAGGGCGCAAATAGACCGTGTTGAATATCATAAGCTTATGAAAAAAACTATCGAAGATACTGACGGGCTTTATCTGAAGCAGGCTGAGATAACTGATATTTTATTTGAGGAGGACGGCAAAACTGTCCGTGGTGTGCGTACAAAGCTTGGCACTGAGTATGACTGCAAGGCTGTTGTCATCTCAACGGGAACTTACCTTGGCGGCACTGTCCATGTAGGTGCAGTATCATATTCAAGCGGCCCTGACGCAACTTTGCCTGCGCTCAGCCTTACAGAGTGTCTTAAAAAGGCAGGCATGACCATAAGACGTTTCAAAACAGGCACTCCTGCCCGTGTACACAAGCGTTCCATAGATTTTGACAAGCTTGAAGTTCAGTGCGGTGACGATGATATAACGCCATTTTCTTTTGATAATCATGAAAAGCTTGAAAATAAAGTCAAATGCTATGTGGCTTATACAAATGAAGAAACACACAAGGTAATAAGAGATAACATACATCTTTCACCTATATATTCGGGTAGGATACACGCTATTGGTCCAAGATACTGTCCGTCTATCGAGGACAAAATAATGAGATTTTCGGATAAGCCAAGGCATCAGCTTTTTATTGAGCCAATGGGTCTTGACACTGACGAATATTATCTGCAAGGTATGTCGTCATCACTGCCTGAGTTTGTTCAGCTTCAATTTTTGCACACTATAAAAGGACTTGAACACGTTGAGATAATGCGAAACGCCTATGCCATAGAATATGATTGCTGCGACCCTACAGAGCTTTCTGCTACGCTGGAGTTCAAGGCTTTTGACGGTCTTTACGGCGCAGGTCAGTTCAACGGCACTTCGGGATATGAAGAAGCCGCCGCACAAGGTCTTATCGCAGGCATAAATGCCGCACTGAAAATTCTCGGCAGAAAACAGCTTATTCTTGACAGAGCATCATCATACATAGGCACTCTTATTGACGACCTTGTTACAAAGGGTTGTTCAGACCCTTACAGAATGCTCACATCAAGAAGCGAATACAGACTTTTGCTAAGACAAGATAACGCTGACATAAGGCTCACGCCTATAGGACATGAGATAGGGCTTATCTCAGACGAAAGATATCAGCATTTGCTTGACAAAAATGAACAGATAGCCGCTGAGATAAAGCGTGTTTCAAAGATAAATATTGCGCCAAACCCTGAGATAAACGCATATCTTGAATCTGTAGGCACTGACCCTCTTAACAACGGCATAAAGCTTGCTCAGCTTATCCGCAGACCACAGGTGTCATATGATGGTCTTGCTCCTTTCGATAAGGAACGACCTGAGCTTTCAGCAGAAGTAAAAGAGCAGGTAGAGTTGCAGATAAAATATGACGGCTATATAAAGATACAGCTTGAACAGGTGGAGGCTATGCGAAAGCTAGAGAAAAAAGCTTTGCCTGCGGATATTGACTATAATGATATAAAAAGTCTTAGACTTGAAGCAATTGAAAAGCTCAATAAGATAAAGCCTGTATCAGTTGGTCAGGCAAGCCGAATCAGCGGAGTAAACCCTGCGGACGTGGGTGTGCTTTTGGTATGGCTCTCATCAAAGAATGACCATAGGGAGGAATAGTATGTCAAAGCTTATTTCTAAGGACGATTTTATAAAGCTTTTTGATAATTATGATATAACAATATCTGACAGTGATTATTCACGCTTTGAAGCTTATGCAGATCTGCTTTGTGAATGGAACGAGAAAATAAATCTTACTGCTATCACTGACCCTGAGGGAATTTCAATAAAGCATTTTTTTGACAGCGTTTATCCTTTCACACTTTTCGAGGTAAAAGAAAATGCAACGGTAATAGATGTCGGCACAGGAGCAGGATTTCCGTCCTGTCCACTGAAAATCGTCCGTGACGATATAAAGCTTACACTTTTGGATAGCCTTAATAAGAGGATAAATTTCCTTGCACAGCTTTCAGACAGTCTTGACCTTGGTGCGACCTGCATACACGGCAGAGCAGAGGAGCTTGGCAGAAGCATAGAGTGCCGTGAACAATTTGACATTGCCACAGCAAGAGCAGTGGCAAACCTCAGCGACCTATGCGAGTATTGCCTGCCTTTTGTAAAAGTCGGCGGATATTTCGTTGCATTGAAAGGCTCAGGAGGAAATGACGAGCTGAAAGAGGCTAAAAATGCTATTAAGATACTGGGAGGAAAGGTCGAAGAGGTTTTTGACTATGAACTTCCAACAGGCGACGGCAGAACGCTTATCCTTATAAGAAAAGTATCTGAAACACCTGAGAAATATCCACGCAACAAGGGTCAAATGAAAAAGAAAAAATTATAAATATAAAGTAAAAGAAGCACCGAGCGACAGCGATTTTGCGGCGGACAAACTGTAGACACAAATGTGTAGGGGCTGGCGCCCTCGACAGCCCGACATCGAAGCGGCTGGACTTGGATTGGTTACGAATGAAAAGAAGCAGACAATGTTATAAATTTTTGCACCGAACATTGTGTAAAAAAATACAAATGATATTGAAACCGAAACATCTATAAGCGGGACGTCGGGGGCGCCGTCCCCTACAATAAAAACAAGCAAAATAGCAAAAAAACACGCTGAACCAAAATTCAGCGTGTTTTCTTATTGTCATTTTTAATTTAGAACTCTATCTTTGAGTAAAGACCTGAATCCTTCATTGTGTCCTCTGGCTTTGGTTTTTTGTAGTCCTTTTCAAAGCTTGTTGTGATGTCAAAACCCTTTGAGCGGCGATTGTTGTTGTTTCTTCTTCTGCCGCCGTTCTTCTTGTAGCCGCCTCTGTTGTCATACTTTCTAGGTGTTGTAGAGCTGATTATTACCTTTCTCCATGGCTCTTCACCCTTTGACTGAGATGTTACACCCTCGATCTCTGATACAGCAGCGTGAATGATTCTTCTCTCATATGGATTCATTGGCTCGAGAGCTGATGAACGACCGCTTCTCTTTACGTTGTTTGCTATCTTTCTTGCAAGCTCTTCAAGCTGGGTCTTTCTTCTTGCCCTGAAACCATTGCAATCTGTGGATATTCTGAAATATTCTCTGTCTATCCTGTTGCATACAAGTGATGCAAGATACTGAAGTGAATCGAGGATATCGCCCTTCTTGCCGATAAGCTTCTCAAACTCTTCGCTCTTTATCTCAAAAAGTGCGCCGTTTTCAAGCTTTGTTACCTCGATCTCTGTGTCTTCTATGCCCATTGCCTTTATAACATTGAGTATATATTCCTTTGCACAGTCAGCCTTTTTCTGCAAAGTGTCGCTCCACTCTGCCTCTGCCTTGACTTCTTCCTGAACTTCTGGCTTTTCTTCAACAGCCTCTGTTTTTTCAGTTACAGTTTCTACCTTTGTTTCAGGCTCATATTCAGCTTCTACCTTTGCCTCACCCTTGATCTTTCCGAAAAAGCCCTTTTTAGGCTCTTCAAGAACTGTGAAAGTGATCTTTTCTACTTCTGTTCCAAATTCAACTGCCGCCTTGTTCTTTGCTTCGTCTACAGTTGCGGCTGTAAAGATCTGTTTCATTTTTTTCTGCTCCTCTCGCTAAAAAAGTTTAGTCAACAACAGGTCAATCCTGTGAATCGTCATATTCGTCGCCATATTTCTCAGCCATTCTCTTTCTGGCTTCGTTAAGACGTCTTCTCTGCTCGTCTTTAAGCTCCGTCTTTGTTTTCTTCTTAGGCTCATCGTAATCCTCATCGTCAGAAAGTGACTTTCTGATCTCAGCAGGATCCTTACCAGCCTGTATCATCTGAGCCTCAGCCATTTTCTCCATAAGAGTAGGCTTGCCCTTCTTTTTCTGCTTTGCTATATCCTTCTGAACAAGCTCTGCAACGTGTTCAGGTGTGTAGATTTTATTGAGTACGATAGTCTGTCCAAGTGCAAACAGTGAAGAATAGCACCAGTAAAGACCAAGACCTGCCGGATAGCTGAAACCGATCCACAGTGAGAAGATAGGCATACCATAAAGCATTATCTTCATTCCCATTCCGCCCATATTAGCAGCGTCAGGATTGTTTTTCTTTGCAAAATGCTGTGAAACGAATGTCACTATAAGCTGCAAAAGTGCTGATACAATAGGGATAATGCAGGAAAGATCCTTCATTGTTGGTATCTTTCCAAGGAAAAGTCCGAAAATGCTGTAGTTGAAATCTTCAGCCGCAGCCTTTACGCTTGTTGGAAGCACATCTGCATACTGTCCGCCCTCTTTTTCAGTGAAAACGAAAGTCATAAGCTCAGGTCTTGACTGAATGAGGTTTGTGGAGAAGTAATTCTCGTTAAGAATAAAAGTATCTATATCATTATGAGCCTTAATAGCATCCATAACGTTCGATATCTTGTTGTCATTAGAAAGTGTCTTTGCAGACTTTGGATACTTGTCCTTATCTGTTAAAAGCTTTTCAAGCTTATCATAAGCTTCGTCCTCAGTAGCACCGTCTTTTTCAAACTTTTCAATAAGCTTTTCTATAGTAGTATCCTTGCTTTTTACCTCAGCACTGACAACATAAAGATTCGATATCATGTTGTTTGAGTCTGTAAGCTCCTCTTTATCTGCGTTTGAAACGTAGGTAAGAGGTCCGTAAATAACAGGGATAAGAGCAAACAGAATGACCATTGTGATGACCATTGGCAAACAGCTTGCCATAGGGTTTACGCCCGCCTTGGCGTAAAGGTTCATCTGCTCTTCCTGCATCTTCTGCTGGTTTTTAGCGTATTTCTTCTTTATCTTTTCAAGCTCAGGCTGAAGCATGGTCATTCTTGCCGTGCTCTTCTGCTGCTTGACGTTAAGCGGAAATACTATAAGTCTTGTAAGGATAGTGAAAAGCAGCAGTGCTATTCCGTAGTTCTTGCATACAAAATAGCAGCCCTTCATTATCCAGCCCAAAGGGGTCGCAATAATACCCATTTAATATCCTCCAGATCAATTATTTGTCATATTGATAACCTATATATCTGATTAAGCTCTCAGGCTTATTTTTTTCTGATTTTAAAATACTCAGTGGTAAGCTTGTCAGGAACATAGTCAACCCCTCCCAGACTCCACGGGTTGCATCTAAGCAATCTCCATACAGTGAGCAGCGTGCCTTTAAAAAAGCCGTGTTTTCTGTATGCCTCCAGCGCATATGCCGAACAGCTTGGATAATACTTGCACCTTGGTCCGAAAAGAGGACTTATAAATCGCTGATAAAACCTTATCAGCAGCTGAGCCAGTTTACTCATTTTACTTTCTCTTTGCCCTGCCTGACCTGTTATTCTTTGGAACAGGCTTATTCATCTCTTTTATGAGTCTTTTTTTTATAAATCTTTCAATATCCTGAGTTTTCTTTTCCCCTATATCGTTTCTTCCCACAAAAACTATATCATAGCCCAGCGGAAATTCCGCCTCGTTAAGTCTGTAGGCGGCTCTTACTATTCTCTTAATTCTGTTTCTTGTTACCGCACAGCCCTGCTTTTTGCCCGCCGTTATTCCAAGCCTGTTGTATGGGCTGCCGTTGGGATAAAAATATGCTGCTACAAAACTGTCTGCACAAAATCTTCCCTTTTTATAGCACCTTAAAAATGCCTTGTTATCCTTTAAAACCGTTGTGAACAGCATCTTCATTTCCCCATTGTGTACTGTTTTTACTCTTTTCGCCTTTTCACGGCAATTTTGCCAAAAAAAAGATAAAGACCCAATACCATGCAAATCAATGAATGGTATATAGGTCATCTGAGGCAGCGTCCAACGACGCTTAAATACAACTGCCTAGGGACATCAATTCAGGCGTAACTAACCGCCTGAATAATGCCTGTCAGACTTATCATCAGAAACTGCCTGTATCTCTTAGTAGCTGAGTCTAGCTCTGCCCTTTGCTCTTCTTCTTGCGAGTACCTTTCTGCCGTTAGCAGTAGACATTCTCTTCATGAAGCCGTGAACTTTCTTTCTCTGAAGCTTTTTAGGCTGATATGTTCTTTTCATCGAATTCTCCTCCTTCCGCTTTCAACACTCCGTCATTTTATACAAAAAAACGTCCTCGGAGATGTTTAAACTTATAGGGTCACAGCAAATTACAATATCGCTATGAAAAAAGCCCTTGTAATTTAATATTATAGCTCATTCACACACCATTTGTCAAGCCTGTTCATAATATTTTTATATTTTTTTTGATATTATTTTTCTTTGCTTTGAGGGGCTTACTGTCCGAAAAACCTGCCGCTTACGTCCTCATTTTTTATGAGCATACAATATATTGTGTGCCAAATATAAATTTTATCTGTATTAAGTGTTTTTTCTTATCTTTGAAAAACATACTTTTTATCCTTATTTCTTTCCTTATATATAATATATAGGACTTGAAATTTTAAGTCAAGTGTGCTATAATAGTATAGAATTGATTAATTATGCCTGTTTATATTTTTTTTAAAACTCTGACCTGCCGTCTGTTTGACAGTGGTCACGGCGGACAGCGGAAACACCGCACAGGCAGAGCTATTTTCTAGGAGGTTATGGAAAAACAATGGATTCCTTTAATGACGTATTTCAGGAGGTCCTGAAATATTGCCGAAACTGCAAAAGTATCAGCGAGCCGGGATATAACAAATGGATAAAGATACTTGAACCGATGAAGCTTGAAAACAATGTGGCTTATCTTCTCACTGATTCTGATTTTTCAAGAGATATCACTATGAACGCCTATGAGAATCTTTTAAAAGAAGCTTTTCTCAACACTTTGGGCTTTGAGGTTGATATAAAAATACTTGTTAAAGACAAAGAAGAAGTTAATGAAACTGAGGAAAAGGATATAGAAGTCAAGGTGGCTGACTTTTCTGATGAAGAAAACAACAATCTTACCTTTGATAACTTTATCAAAGGTAAATCGAATGATCTTGCCTATGCTTTCAGCACGGCTGTCGCACATAAGTATGACGAAGATCAGAAAACGCCGTCTAACACAAATACTATATTCAACCCTCTCATCATATACGGTGATTCTGGACTTGGAAAAACTCACCTTATGAAAGCTATCGAGCATGAGGTAAAGAAAAATCACCCTGAGCTGAAAATTATTTACACCACAGGTGAATCCTTTATAAACCAGCTCGTTAAAGCTATCGAGTCAAAGGAAACTAATAAATTTCATGATAAATACAGAAATGCCGACTATCTTATGGTAGACGATATACAGACCATTGCAGGCAAGGAGCGTATGCAGGAGGAATTTTTCCATACCTTCAACGATCTTTACAATGCTGGCAAGCAGATAGTTCTCACATCGGATATTGCACCGTCAAAGATATCGAAGCTTCAAAACAGGATACTTACCAGATTTTCACTGGGCGTTCAGGTAGACGTTACGCCGCCTGATTTTGAAACAAGAATGGCTATCGTAAAGAAAAAGGCTGATATGCTGGACTTACAGCTTTCTGACAATGTCGTAAGGATAATAGCGGAGAAGATAAAGACGAACATACGTCAGCTTGAGGGAACTGTAAACAAAATAAAGGCTCTTACCATTTATACAAATGAAAGTCCGTCCATATCTATGGCTCAGAGGATAATCAAGGAAATAATCATTGAAAATCACCCTGCTGAGATAACGGTTGACAGGATACTTCAGGAGGTAGCGGCGGCATTTGACGTTACTGCTGACGACATAAAATCAACAAACAGACGTGCAAACGTATCCCTTGCAAGAAAAATAGCGATCTATCTCTTCAAGGACGTAAAGGGCATGACCTTTATACAGATAGGAAATGAGCTTAACAAAAACCATTCAACTATGACCATACACTATCAGGACGTTGTTAAAAATCTTAAAGAGAACAAACAGCTAAAAGATACCGTTGACGACATAATCAAAAACCTCAAGGACAATTAAACGGACTATTTCAACATTTTCAACATAGTTTTCAACAATTTTGTTGAATATCCGGACTTGGATATATAAAGCTTTGCGGAATGTTTTTCAAAACTTTGCACAATGAAGTTTAAACAATGGTGTTATAAAATAAAACACCGATTTTCAGGTTTCAACATTTTTTGCGATAATAATAAACATTCAACAAACATTTTTTCAACTTTTCAAACACAAAAAAAGTTTTTGAAAACACAGTTGAAGTGATGTTAAAATAAACTTGAAAAGCAAAACAAGTCTGCAAAAGGCTTTGAATGACTTTTCAACCATTTCAACACACTCTACTACTAATACTAATTTAATATTGATTTATTTATATATTATCAGAGCAAAAAATATAAATTTGAGAAATTCATATGTTGAAAAAACAAGAGTCAGATAAATGTAATTTTTTAGAAAGGAAATTGCTATGAAAATTCTGTGTAATAATGCTTCACTTTGCGGAGCAGTAACAAATGTTTCAAAAGCAGTGTCAGAACGTGCTGCACTTAAATCTCTTGAGGGAATAAAATTCAAGCTTGAAAACTCAATGCTGGAACTTACCGGCTATGACCTTGAGATAGGTATAAAAACTGTTATACCAGTAAAGAGCGACGATTCGGGAGAATTTATACTCAATGCAAAATTGTTTTCAGAAATGATAAGGAAAATGCCTTCTGAAGAGATCCTGATAGAAGTTTCTGAAAATTTTCAGGTAACGATCTCAGGAGGAGTTACCACATTCAATATCCCTGCAACATCAGCAGAGGAATATCCTGCACTACCTAAGAAAGAGGAAGAAAACAAGATAACTATTTCTCAGCCTGTTCTTAAGGATATGATAAATCAGACAAAGTTTGCCGTGGCTGTTACAGACCTTAAGCCTGTTCTTAAGGGCGAGCTTTTTGAGATCGAAAACGGTACTCTTACTCTTGTTGCCCTTGACGGATATAGACTTGCTGTGAGATATGAGCCTATAAAGTATGACGGAAGTCTTAAATTCGTCGTTCCTGCAAAAACTCTCGCTGAGATAGCAGCACTTCTGGGAGATAATGACGAAGAAACAGCCTCCGTTTATCTCTCAAAAAATCATGTTGTGTTTGAATTAAACGGCTATCTTGTTTATTCAAGACTTATCGAGGGCGAGTTCCACCCTTATAAGTCAGCTATACCAACTACTTGCACAACTGAGGTCATTGTTGACAGAAAAGAGCTTATTGCCGCTCTTGAAAGAAGTTTGATACTTATAAGTGACAGAACACCGTCACCTGCAAGATGCTATTTTGAAAATAATTCTATAAAAATAAACTGCTCAACAAGCGTTGGAAAGATAACAGACGAGATAAAGGCTGATATAGCAGGTCCTGTTATCGAGATAGGCTTCAAGTGCAAATATCTTCTTGACCCTCTGAAGGTCATAAAGGAAGATAAGGTCAAATTGCAGATGAGCGGAAGTCTGCTGCCTATGAAGATAGTTCCGTGTGAGGGCGACGCTTATACTTACCTCGTTCTCCCTGTAAGACTAGCAAAGGAATAAGAATATGAAATATCAACAGATAGATGTAAATATAAAATCAGAGTTTATAAAGCTCGATTCTCTGCTTAAATATGCAGGCGTTGTGGAAACAGGCGGCATTGGCAAGGAGATAATCCTTGAGGAGAGAATCAAAGTAAATGGTGAGGTCTGCACAATGAGGGGAAAGAAGATCCGCCCCGGGGATAAGGTGCAGATAGACGAGATAGCTACAGAGATAGTGGTAAAATAAAATGGTGATAACCAAAATTTCCGCAGACGGATTTAAAAATCTCAAAAAAGTCGAGATATATCCTCATGAGAAAATGAATATTTTCTGCGGAAAGAATGCTCAGGGCAAAACAAATCTTATAGAAGCTATATGGCTTTGCAGCGGAGTGAGGTCTTTTCGCAACACAAAAGACAGAGAAATGATAGATATAAATGGACAGTTCATGAATATCGACATTTCATTCAAAAACAGCTTTCGCAGTCAGAATATACATTTTGCAATGGCTAGACCTAATGTGAGAGAAAAAAACGTCACCTTGAACGGCGTAAAGCTGAAAACTCCCTCAAAGCTTTTCGGAAGCCTTGATTGTGTTATCTTTACTCCTGAGGATCTGGAGCTTTCAAAAGGCTCTCCCGAAAACAGACGGCAGTTTCTTGACCTTTCAGTGTCACAGATAAAAAATTCCTACAGCTCTGTTATCTCAAAATATGATGATCTTATAGAGCAGAGAAATATATTGTTAAAAAATATCTGTTACGGCAGATCAAAAAGAGAAGAGCTTGAAGTGTGGGATATCCAGCTTGCTCAGCTTGGGGCTTATATCTCGCTTTTAAGATATAATTATACCAAAAAGCTCGATATGTTCGCAAAAAAGCTTTATGAGGATATATCAGAGGGCAGAGAAAGTTTGGAGCTTGAATATTATTCCACTGTGTATTCAAATCTGGAGGGCAGAAAAGATTATGCAGGAGAAATGGCTGAAGAGTATCTAAGCTGTCTGCAAAATAATCTTGATGACGATATAAGAGCAGGATTTACACAGAAAGGCGTTCACAGAGACGATCTTGCGGGAAAAATAAACGGACTGGCAGTTAGACAGTTCGCTTCTCAGGGACAGCACCGCTCTCTTGCTCTTATTTTGAAACTTTCGCAGGCTTATATACTTGCCGAGGAGATAGACGACAGCCCGTGTATACTTCTCGATGATGTTTTGAGCGAGCTTGACCTATCAAGGCAGAAGTTCGTTATCTCGAAAATACACGATATGCAGGTCTTTATAACCTGCTGTGACAGGAATATCCCCTTTGACGAGAAAAGCCATGGAAAGATATTCAATATAGAAAACGGAATGATAGTTCAGGAGAATAAGTGATGTTTCTGCATTTAGGAAATAACTATTTAGTCAATACTAAAGATATCATAGGGATCTTCGATATAGAGAATTCCTCTGTTTCTGCCAACACAAAGGAATTTCTTAATTTTGCGGCAAAAAACAGACGTGTTGTGAACTGCACATATGAAATGCCTAAAAGCTTTGTGGTGTGCCTTGATAAAGACTTTACGGAAACTGTGTATATAAGTCAGATGAGCTGTGCCACACTTTTGAAAAGAAGCAAAAGAATGCCTGAATGATGAATCAAAGATATAAGATTATAAGATAAAAAACAAGTGATGAGGGGGTTATTTTTTGGAAAATAACAACGAGATCGAGATCCAGAACACCGAGGAAATATCCATGGTGGATAAGCAAAATGATTATAATGAAAATCAGATACAGGTGCTGGAGGGTCTTGAAGCGGTAAGAAAAAGACCTGGTATGTATATCGGATCAACAGGTCCTAAGGGACTTCACCACCTTGTCTACGAGATAGTTGATAACGCTATCGATGAGGCATTGGCAGGATATTGCACTGAGATAGAAGTAGAGATACTTCCCGGGGACATTATCAGAGTTACCGATAACGGACGTGGTATCCCTACAGGTATACACCCAAAGGAGAAAATATCTGCTGCAACGGTAGTTTATACCATTCTCCACGCAGGCGGAAAGTTCGGCGGCGGCGGATATAAGGTAGCAGGCGGACTTCACGGCGTTGGTGCGTCTGTAGTAAACGCCCTCTCAGAATATCTTGAGCTTACAGTTTATGACGGAAAACATATCCACTTCCAGAGGTTTGACAGAGGTAATTATTCAGAGCCGCTGAAAATAATCGGCGATACTGATAAAACAGGTACTTCCGTTCTCTTTAAGCCTGACCCTGAAATATTTCAGGAAACAACAGTGTTTGACTATGAAACACTGCTTAAAAGACTTAGAGAACAGGCATTCCTTAATGCTGGTATAAAGATAATCTTTACAGATAAGAGAAATGAATCAGAGCCTGTGGGCGAAACTCTCCATTATGAGGGCGGTATAAGACAGTTTGTGGAGCATATCCACAAAACAAGAGGCGTTACTCCGCTTTCTGAGGAAGTTATCTATGTCAACGGCATGGAGGGTGATACTTTTGCCGAGATAGCTTTGCAGTATAACGATACTTATAATGACCTTATACTTTCATTTGCTAATAATATCCATACTCCTGACGGCGGTACTCATGAAACAGGTTTCAAAAATGCTCTTACAAAGGTAATAAATAACTACGGTAAGAAGTTCGGCTATCTTAAAGACGACGATAAGCTTCTTGGCGACGACGTAAGAGAAGGTCTGACGGCTATAGTATCCGTTAAGCTCACAAACTGTGAGTTTGAGGGACAGACAAAGGGCAGACTTGGCAATCCTGAGGTAAGACCTTTCGTTGACAAGATAGTTACCGAAAAGCTTATGAACTACTTTGAGGAAAACCCTACTGTGGCAAAGGCTATATTTGATAAGTCCGTTCAGGCACAAAAGGCAAGAGAAGCCGCAAAGAAAGCAAGAGAACTTACAAGAAGAAAATCTGCTCTTGAATCCTCTTCATTGCCTGGCAAGCTTGCAGATTGCTCAGAGAGAGATGCTTCACTCACCGAAATTTATATCGTCGAGGGAGATTCTGCGGGTGGCTCTGCAAAGGAAGGCAGAGATAGAAAATATCAGGCTATACTTCCTTTGTGGGGAAAAATGCTCAACGTTGAAAAAGCTAGGATAGATAAGGTATACGGCAATGAAAAGCTTATGCCTGTTGTTACCGCACTGGGAACATCAATAGGCGAGGACTTTGATATATCAAAGCTTCGTTACGGCAAAGTTATCATCATGGCCGATGCCGATGTGGATGGTTCTCATATCAGAACACTTCTGCTTACATTCTTCTTTAGATTTATGCGTCCTCTTATCGAGGATGGTCATATCTATCTTGCTCAGCCACCGCTTTTCAAGGTCGCAAGGGGCAAGCAGGTCAGATATGCTTTCTCGGATGCAGAGAGAGATCAGTATATTTCTGAGCTTTCAGGTGAAAACAATCTGAAAGTAAACGTTCAGAGATATAAAGGTCTTGGTGAGATGGACCCTGAACAGCTTTGGGAAACAACCATGGATCCTGAAAGAAGAACTATGATAAAGGTGACAATGGAAGACGCTGTTAAGGCGGACGAGATATTCACTATTCTTATGGGCGATAAGGTCGCACCGAGAAAAGAATTTATAGAGAAAAATGCAGAGTATGTAAAGGATCTTGACGTTTAAAGAAAGGATACTGCTTTGGATAACAACGAAAATAAAAATCAGGAAACAGAGCTTGAAGAGGTAAAGACAGAGGAAACTGTTGAAACGGCTGAGGAAGCTGTGGAAAATGCTGATGAGGTGGAAGAAGCAAAGATAGAAAAAGAGCCTGTTTTGAGCTTTGAGTATGATGTGAAAAACGAGGAAGAGGAAAGAGCTTTTTTAGCCTTTCAGAAGAAATTCGTTTATGCGCATAACTGGAAGATAACAGCGGCTTTCGGCGTTGTTGCGGTGCTTTTTATAGTGTCCATAGTGAGAAACCCTTCGGGATATCTTAACTGGGTGCTGGCGTTCATATGCCTTGCAATAATCGTTCTCACATGGTATAACACCAGAAGAATAAGAAAATATCTTATGCAGGCACTTAAACCTCTTGAGGACGACAAGTATGTTTTCACCCTCTATGATGACAGCTTCAAAATAGAAACGCTGCCGACAGAGGAGGAAAAGCAGGAGGAGGACTTTACTCCTGTTCCACCGAGGATAGTTGGTTTTGAGGATATCTCACTGAACGTTTTGGAAAATGACGAGATGTTTATTATAATACTCAAAAAAGAAACTATTTATGTGCTTGCAAAAAGAGTTATGAACGAGCAGCAGCAGGAAACCCTGAGAAAAACTTTTTCAGAGCTGCTTGATAGCGATTATGAAATGATAGATAATAAATAAGAACAGGATATGTTCTTTTCAAAGTAAACCGAAAGGTTAAAAAGGAGTGGATAAAGTGAGCGATTATAACGTTATTGACACTGATGTTGAAGCGATAATGAAAGAATCTTTCATTCAATATTCAATGGCGGTAATTGTATCCAGAGCCTTACCTGATGTAAGGGACGGACTTAAACCTGTTCACAGAAGAATTTTATATACCATGTATGAAAATGGTCTTACACCTGATCAAGCTTACAGAAAATGTGCAGATACGGTCGGATCTGTGCTCGGTAAATATCACCCACACGGTGACGCATCAGTTTATGACGCACTTGTAAGACTTGCTCAGAAGTTCTCAATGAGATATCCTCTTGTTGACGGTCACGGAAACTTCGGTTCTGTTGACGGCGACCCTCCGGCTGCCTACCGTTATACTGAGGCTAAAATGGCTAAGATGTCAGTAAATATGCTGACAGATATAAACAAAACAACTGTTGATTTTCAGTCAAACTATGATGACAGACTTAAAGAGCCTGTTGTCCTGCCGTCAAGATTTCCAAATCTTCTCTGTAACGGCTCAGTAGGTATTGCTGTCGGCATGGCAACGAATATCCCTCCTCATAACCTCCATGAAGTTATTGAGGGAATGAAAACTGTCATGAAAAACCCTGATTGCACACTTGATGAGCTTATGCAGAGCATAAAGGGTCCTGACTTCCCTACAGGCGGTATCATCATGGGCAGGTCCGGTATCAGAGCGGCTTACGGCACAGGCCGAGGAAAGATAACACTGCGTTCAAAGACCTCTATCGAGGAGATAAAGGGCAGAAACTGCATTATTGTCACTGAGATACCTTACATGGTAAACAAGGCAAGACTTGTTGAGTCTATCGCTGATCTTGTTAAAGAAAAGCGTATTGACGGAATCCATTATATAAACGATGAATCCGGCAAGGACGGAATGAGGATTGTTATCGAGCTTAAAAAGGACGCTAATCCGCAGGTTGTTCTCAACAAGCTGTTCAGCTATACACAGCTTCAGGATACTGTGGGCGTTATAATGCTTGCTCTTGTGAACGGTATCCCTAAGGTGCTGACCCTCAAGGAAATGCTTGAGCAGTATATAGACTTTCAGGTGGATGTTATCACAAGAAGAACTAAGTTCGACCTTAACAAGGCTAAGGAAAGAGAGCATATCTTAAAGGGTCTTGTTATCGCACTTGACAATATCGACGAAGTTATCGAGATAATGAAAACTTCTAAGAATATCCCAGAGGCTAAGCAAAGACTTAATCAGCGTTTTGGCCTTACAGATATTCAGGCTGACCATATTGCAAATATGACTCTCGGACGTCTGACCGGTATGGAAAGACAGAAGATAATCGATGAGTTGGCTGAGATCGAAGTTAAGATAGCTGACCTTGAAGATATCCTTGCAAATCATCAGAGAATACTTGATATAATCATTGAAGAGGTCGAGGCTATTCAGGATAAGTTCGGTGACGAGAGAAGAACTCAGATAGAAAATGTCAGCGGCGAAGTTGATATAGAAGACCTTATCCCTGTTGAGGAAAGCGTTGTTACTTATACAAATGCAGGATATATAAAGAGAATGCCAGTTTCAGAGTATAAGGCTCAGAAGCGTGGCGGACGTGGCGTAACGGGTATGAAACAGCGTGAGGACGATTATATCGACGAGCTTCAGACCTGTTCTTCACATGACAATATACTCTTTATCTCCAATAAGGGCATAATGTATAAGCTCAAATGCTATGAGCTTCCGGAAGGTTCAAAGGCTTCAAGAGGCACAAATATAGTAAATCTTCTTGAACTGGGCGAGGGCGAGAAGATAGCCGCAATGATAAAAACTGCCGACTTTGACGAGGGCAAGTATATCGTCATGGTAACAAAGAACGGCAAGATAAAGAGAACTCCGCTGACTTCCTACAGAAATGTAAGAAAGAACGGTCTTATTGCAATCGGTCTTGATGAGGGCGATGAGATAGCAGGAGTAAGAATGACCTTTGGCGACAATGAGGTCATCGTTGCAACGCATAATGGTTATGCTATCAGGATAAGAGAAACTGACATAAGAGAGATGTCAAGAGTTGCACACGGCGTAAAGGCTATTAAACTCAGGGGCAGCGACTATGTTGTATCAATGGCAAGAGTAAGAGAGGGTGCAAGCGTTCTCACTGTTGCTGAAAATGGTCTTGGCAGACGTGTTCCGCTGGAGTCTTATAAGGTACAGAACAGAGGCGGCTATGGTCTTATGAACTATAAGAGTGGCGGCGTATGCGGAATAAAGGTCGTTGATGATGAAGATGATATCATCATGATATCCACAGACGGCATTGTTATCAGAATAAGAGCCTGCGATATCAGCATGATGAGCAGATACTCCCGTGGCGTAAGACTTATGAGAGTCGGCGAGGACGGCAGAGTGGTTTCATTCACAAGAACTGAGCATGACGACGATGTTGAAACGGCAGAGGTAGAAAAGGCTACTGCCGAGGAGATAGCAGAGGCTCAGGCTGAGGAAAATGCTGAGGTCATTGTTGAGGATAATGGTGAGAGTGCTGATAATGGCGGAGAAGAATAGTTTATTATTCGGAACGTTATAGTATTATAATTATTATAATAAGGAAAATCCCTGCACGGGAATGTGCGGGGATTTTTTTTTTGCGTTATGTATTATTTTCATCTTCGGCGATATCATCGGGTGTGATAAATTTAAGAAGATCGCCAATATTGCAATCAAGATAGCTGCATATTCTTGCCAAAACGGGGAGGTCAACTCTCGATATTTTGTTATTGCAATAGCTGTTGAACTGGGTCGAACTTACGTCGCAATTTTTTATTATCTTATATTTGCTTATGTTATGAGCTTTTCTATACTCTTCAAGGGTTATCACGATCTTGCCGCTGTTCATTTATTATACCGCCCTTTCTATCTGATCTTTTTTAAGGTTTTAAGGCGACCGCATACGCATATTGTATGCAGGTCGCTTTTATTATTTTGTAATTTTGTAAAATAAAAGGCGGCACTTTTACACATCTTCAAAATAAACAGAACAGAAAAGTGTTGCCTTAAAATACTAATACTCTAATAACAGTATAATATATGATTGAAAAAATATAAAGCTGATAAATTATTCACTGAAACTAATTGTAGCTGAAACTATTGACAGTTATAAATATATGTGCTATAATGCAAATATATAGAAATATCAAGAAAAATGTGATAAATATTGTTTTCGGCGTTATTTACATTGTGTTATTATATTTTGGTGCGAAAAAAGTACAAAAGATAGGAAAGTATAATTATGAAGCAAAAAGATAAGAAAAAATCGGGTAAATCTGATAAGAAGAAAAGATGGTTTTTATTTAGGCAGATAAAAAGAAATGTTGCTTTGGTGGAAGATTCAATAGCAGGCGGCATTGAACACCCGTTGGAGTTTGTTTCATTTTTATTGCCACTTATCATAATGGGAATATCAGTTGTATGTTTTGTAGTCGCTTTGATAATGTTTATTGTGAGGGGCGGTTATACATATCAGATCAACGCAGCGAGAGACGATATTTTTAATAATATACGCAGAATGATGACCTCTGGCACAGTTGGGATAGTATTGAATGGCGTTATAGAAAGTATCATTTGGATATTGTTTGCATTGGAAATGTTGGTCATTACTTGTTCTTATATCATAACTGAAAACGCTGTGAAAAAGATAATATCGGCAATTCTCTATATTTCATCGTTGGTATGCTTTTCTGTCGATGCTTTGTTATTTAAAAATAGCGATAGTTTGACTAGAAAACAAGAGAGACTTTGGACAGCTATTTTATCAAGTTTTGACGGTAGCCATACAAATGGTATAATGTATGTTTTTTGTATAGGAGCGGTAACTCTTATTATTTTGTTGGTACTTACAATGTTCTCAAAGCAAAAGGAAAAAACAAAATGTGCGTTGGTCGCTGCAATTATGTCGTATATCATAATACCTGTATTTTTGATGATAGTCGAAAATATCATACCTCTGGTTTTAATACTTATTGTAACTGTCATTATGGTAATTTTGACGAGGTACGGCTGCAAATTAATGGATGAATATTCAAAAGTATCGAATGAAAGAAGTAAGGAAAGACTTAAAGAACGCAGAGAACGAAGAGAGAGTGCAAAAGAGAGAGAAGAAAATGCCGATAAGGCTGGTAAAACAGGTTCAAATCAGTATCAGAAGAAAGTGAATCTTGAACTGAATACAAATTTTTGGAGAAGCAAGGGCGGACAGGCAACAAATGCGCCTGCGGCGGATTGTGTATATTGCTATGACAATCAGCATACGATAATGTTTGTTTGTACTGTTCAGCAATTTGAACAGGGTAAGGTGGCGGTTTATAATAAGAAAAAAAGAATAACGACCGTAGCAGGTTGTAAACCGCCGCAGAGATAAAAAAAGTCGCCCTAAGGCAGCTTTTAAATTTTAAATATCAATTATTTTTCAGCTTATTGAAAAATGTGGGCTTTAGGCTCTTGATTATTGGGATAATGTGATCGTGTATCATATGTATGTTTTTTAGGATAAAGTCGAGAAATGTGAAGCTGTCTGCATAGCTGTCGATCTTTATCGCAAAGGGTAGCTCGGATGAGATCATTTTCAGCATTTTGGAAAGATCATTATTAATATAGTATATAATTAAAAAATAATGAAGATACAAATATATGATGACTTAAAATAAATATTAAGTTAACTGGTATTAAATATAATAAAGTTATTAAGTTATAAAATTATAAGGAGTTTGGAAAATGAAAATAAGAATAGCTTTGATCGATTCAGATGATCTTTATCTGCAAAGGTTCGTTTCGACCTTTAACAGCAAGTATTTCGATAAAATAACTATTTTCTCTTTCAGCGACCCTGCTATCGCAGAGAGCAATATGCAGATGAGCAAGTACGATATTGTTATCGCTGCGGAGAATTTTGACCTCACTCCCTTTAAGGACAGATGTGCGGTGGCATATTTCTCAAACTCTAACGAGATAAACGAACTCAACGGCGAAAAGGCTATCGGAAAATATCAGAGGGTGGAAAATATCTATAAGCAGATTCTCGACCTTTACTCTGAGATACATAAAGGCATTATTTACAACGACAATGGTGGTGACAACGGCACAAAGATCATTGGCGTTTTTTCTGCCTGTGGCGGAGCAGGTGCGACATCTGTCGCTTCGGCTTATGCGAGAGCTTTGGCAGCAAGAGGCGAAAGCGTGCTTTATTTTGACCTTGAGAAAAACAACTGCAACCACGTTTTCAAGGGCGAGGGTCAGCAGGTCACATTCGGCGATGTTGTTTACGCTATCAAGAGCCAGAACGCAAATCTTGGACTAAAGCTTGAAAGCTGCGTAAAGCACGACCCTTCGGGAGTTTATTTCTATGAACCTTGCGAAAGCGTGCTGGATTTTCTCGAGCTTAACGATGAGGAGATACTTGACGTTATTAGAACTCTCAAGGCGGCAGGAAAATACACTTATATGATAGTTGATTTCAACTTTGATTTTGCTCCGCTGCATTTTGAGCTTATGAAGCTTATGTACAAGACTTTTGTTGTGTCTCTCGGTACTGACAATGCTATCGCAAAGCTGAGAAGCCTTGCAAGGGCGTTTGAGCTAAAGGAGGAGCAGGAGAATTTCCCTTATATCGAGCGAATGAATCTTGTTTACAACAGGTTTACTAACGAGACTTCGCTGACTGCGGACGAGCTTAGGATAAAGATCGCAGGTGGCGTGCCTGATTTCGGCAATGCACCGTTTGAACAGACTGTTTTCAAACTCACTACCCTTGGAATGTTCTCGGGGGAAAGCTTTAAGTAAAATAGAAACTTGACAGAACAAAGACGGGTAAACAACGGGCGAACGTAAATTGTTGTGAGCCTTGTCGAACAACAATTTTCGCCCTTACACAAACGCTTTGTATCTTATAATAAAATTGGCAAAAAGTTAAGTATAGAAAAAAACACAGGTGAAAAATATGAATGAAGATTTCAGCGAGATAATTGCCGCCGTCAAGAAATTTGCGGTGGATAATCTCTCTCTTTCGACACTTTCGGACGAGGAGCTTGAAGAGCAGATAAAGACCATAACCGACAATATGATCGGCAACAGGTATGTGTCTATCAAAAACAGGGTGGATATCGCTCAGCAGGTGTTCAGCTCTATCAGAGGTTTTGGTCTCCTTGACACCATTATGAACGACGACACTATCACGGAGGTTATGATAAACGGCGCTGATAATATTTTTATCGAGCAGGCCGGACGTGTAAAAAGGCTCGATGAGAGCTTTGAAAGTCAGCGAAAGCTTGAGGATATCATTCAGCGTATCGTTGGTAAGGCAGGACGTGAGGTCAATCAGTCTAACCCTATCGTTGATACAAGACTTCCAGACGGCTCTCGTGTAAACGTGGTTTTGCCGCCTATCGCTCTTTGCGGTCCGACTGTTACAATAAGAAAGTTCTCTAAGACACCTATGACTATCGAGAAGCTTATTTCGTACGGCTCTATCACAAGGGAGATAGCGGACAAGCTAAAGCTGTTAGTTGAGGCAAAGTACAATATTTTCATCTGCGGCGGTACTGGTTCGGGTAAGACAACATTTCTTAACGCTCTTTCAAATTACATTCCAAAGGACGAGCGTGTTATCACTATCGAGGACTCTGCGGAGCTGCAGATAAAGGGCGTTGACAACCTTGTAAGCCTTGAAACGAGAAATGCAAACGCTTCGGGCGCAGGTGCGGTCACGATAAGAGACCTTATCAAATCATCACTTCGTATGAGACCGGAACGAATCGTTGTCGGAGAGGTCAGAGGCGGTGAAGCCCTTGATATGCTCCAGGCGATGAACACGGGTCACGACGGCTCGCTTTCAACAGGCCACGCAAACTCAACGCAGGATATGCTCAGCAGACTTGAAACAATGGTCTTGCAGGGTGCGGACGGTTTGCCGCTGGAAGCTATCAGACAGCAGATATCTTCTGCTATCGACATAATAATACACCTTTCGAGGCTTAGAGACCATTCAAGAAAGACTATGGAGATAACAGAAGTGCTTGGCTTTGAGAACGGGCAGATAAAGCTCAATCCGCTTTACGTTTTTGAAGAGGACGAGAACACCACACTTGAAAAGGTATCGGGTTCATTGAAGCGAACTTCCAATCCAATGCAGAATGTTTTCAAGCTCCAGCTTTCGGGAATAACTGAGGTTATTTAATAACGGAGGTTATCTAACTACGACAGTTATTTTATAAGATCATAATTATTAAGGACAGAAATATATGAGGAAAAAGAATAAGAACAATAACGAAAATGCGCAAATGCAGGATATGAATACTGTTCAAATGGACGGGGCGAACGCTGCTTTTGCGGCGAATGTGAATTTCTCTGGGGCGATATTGCAGGACGCTGAGGCAATGGAAACCTTGACTGAGGAAAGCGGTAAGAAGTCTAAGAAAGCTAAAAAGGCTTTGGCTAAGAAAGAGAAAGCAAAAAAGAAAAAAGAAGAGTATATCGAAAAAAAGGGTCTGCTTGGAAATGCGGACGATTACCACGTTTATCATATGAAGCCTGTGGACACTCTCACGGGATATCTTATGGGTGTGGCGGCTGTGGCTGCGGGTGCGTATATATTCTTTTACTCTATCCCATTCAGCATTATCGCAGGTGCGATAGCAGGATTTTTCAGCATTAAACTTTATCGAAAGAGCCTTTTGAAAAAGAGACAGCGCAGGCTGCTTTTGCAGTTCAAGGACTTGCTTGAATCAATAAACAATTCATATGCGGCAGGAAAAAACACTCCCGACGTTTTTCTCGGAGCTTATAACGATCTGCAAATGCAGTACGGCGAGACTTCCGACATTGTAAAGGAAGTTGCCATTATAAATGCAGGTATTCAGAACAACTACAATATCGAGGAGCTGCTCCTTGACCTTGGGGACAGGAGCGGACTTGAGGATATAACGAACTTCTCGGACGTATTTGAGGTATCCAACCGTTTGGGCGGTAATCTGAAACAGGTGGTATCTGAAAGCTATGATATGATAAGAGACAAGATCGACATTGAGCTTGAGATAAACACCATTGTGGCAAGCGGACGAAACGATCTCAATATTATGGCGGCGCTGCCGTTTCTTGTGGTGCTGATGATGAAGGCGACATCTGATTCGACAGGCACGAATATTCTTGATATCGGTGCAAAGATAATCGGTATCGTGCTTATCGGAATCGCTTATCTTATCGGACTGAAGATGACTAAGATAAAGATTTAGAGATTTTCTTGTAGGGGCGACCTGTGGTAGTCCGCTGGTACAAGTTTTTAAAAAGTTTAGAAAATTATTGAGGTGAATAATTTGAGTTTTACAAGCTCATATGTAATGGCAGGGATAGGAACATTTTTTATATTGTTCTGGCTGTTCCTGTACATAAAATACAGAAACGCTTACGATCAGGTCATTGACGCTATCGACAAGAAAAAGTTTATGTTCGGCGAGATATATTTTATCGGCTTTGGGTTCATAACGCTTTTTCACATCAACATCAAGACCGAGAGAGGAAGCAAGAAGATAAAAGAGATAAGCGAGATATACGGCAGAAAATACGCTGAATTTTATCATTACGTTATCACGGGTGGAAGCATTTCATACTTTCTAACTCTCTTGCCAATGGGCTTTTGCCTTGGTGCCATAGCAAATAATGTTATGCTTGGTGTGCTTGGCGTTGTGGCTTCTGCGCTTCTTTTGGAATATATGAGCGGTGAGATAAAGAAAAACGTCAACGAGCGAAGAGAGGATATCCTCGAGGACTTGCCGCAAATGCTTTCAAAATTCACATTGCTTATAAATGCGGGACTTATCGTTCGTGACGCCTGGTTCAAGGTGGCGTACGCAAACGACAAGCCCATTTATAAAGAAATGCAGGAGGCCTGCGTTGAAATGAACAACGGCGTGCCTGTCAGAGAAGCTGTTTTCCATTTTGCCGACAGGTGTTCGGTGGCGGAGGTAAGAAAGTTTGCAAACTCCGTTAATCAGAATATGGAAAAGGGCGGAAGCGAACTCACGAGAGTTCTTAAAGAGTTAACAACTGTCAGCTGGGAAGAAAAGCGAAGCAGAGTAAAAGTAAAAGCCGCAAGCGTTGGAACTAAGCTTATGTTCACGTCTATGATAATGTTCATAGCGATAATAATGATGGTTGTTGTTCCGGCGATAGGCAACTCATTAATGTAATAGGGGGGTGAAAAAAAATGAAGAAAATTAATGAAATGATGATCTCAGCATATTTGAAGGGTATGTCAAAGCTTAATGCTTTTAAGGACAATGAGAGCGGTGAAGTAAATATGGTGGCTATCGTACTTATCATCATCGTTGTAATTGCACTTGTTGCTGTATTTAAGGATGGTATTTCTGATGTACTTTCAGCAGCTTTTAAAAAGATCAAGGAAGCTATCGAAACTCTGTAAACATAAGCTTAAAGGCTATTGTTTATATGGAAACAGCTCACAGCTTTTTGCTGCGGGCTGATTCGAGATAAACAAAATATACAAACGCATAAACATAAATTCTTATAGGGGTGATCGGTATTAAACTGAACAGGATATTCGGGAAGAAAGGCGAAAACATCAAGGACGAAAAGGGCGCTGTGCCTATCGTTGAGGCAACGTTTATTTTTCCTATCGTGTTTTTCTGTATGTTCTTTCTTATTTATATCGGAATGTATATTCTGCAAAGTGTGCTTATCTACACGCAGACCCAGAAAGTTGCTTCTATCGTCAGCAAGAGTATGGCTGTGACGGGTTATGAAAAAGTCGGCAAGCACACAGCGGACAATGTGAATTTTGATTTCAAGGACAATAAGTATTTCACTCAGGATTCTGTAAACACGATATATGACGAGAAGGCGAAGCTTTACAGATATTTTTATCCCGACCCGATCGCAGGCAATTCGGATATCGAGTCGATAAATTCGTCTCTCACAAGTCTTATCGACAATCTGAGCATTATAAGCGGCGGAGGCGTTACCTGCGATATAAACGCAAAGAATTATTTTATAAATCAGACCGTCAGCGTGACCATAAAACGTGAGGGAGCTATCCCGGAGGTTTTCAGCTACATAGGAATGGACGGCGTTTCAAGCGATATTACTGTTACTGCCACGGCGGCAAGCTGCGACGGAGCGGAATTTGTGCGAAATACCGATATGGTCTATGACTTTGTGACGTTTTTGAGCGACAGGCTGCACATTTCGGACAAGATATCTTATCTGAAAGAAAAGGTGCAGGGCGTCTTCCAAGAAGATGCCAAGGAAGCTGCTAATGCGGCCGGATAACTGGATAAAAATATAGCAATATAGAAATGCAGATAAATTTTTCTTAGGGGGAAGTATTGATGATATTTAGAAAATTCAGAAAAGCTAAAAACTCAGATATAAATTTAGCTGAAATAAATGAAAATACAGAGCTTGCGGTCTTTTCAGAGGTTGATAATGACGTCAAGCCAAAGAAAAAACGCTCAAGAGAAAGAATAAGAAAGAATATCAATGGCGCAATCTCAATTTTTCTTGTGCTTATAATGGTACCAATGTTCACATTTGCAGGAACGATCGTTGACCTTTCAAGGGTCAATTCCGCAAACGTAGTGCTTTCGGGCGCAAGCGACCTTACGATGAATGCGGCGCTTTCTGATTACAATGAAATTCTCAAAGACGTTTACGGAATTTTCGCAATGAGCGCAACTGAGGACGACCTTACGAACAATCTCGAGAGATATTTCAACAATTCTCTCAGCAATATCAGCGACCTCGACACAACGGATTCATACACAAGAGATTACATAAACAGCCTTACCTCTTGGCTTTCAACAGCAGGCAGCGAAGGTTCGGCGGATTTTGACACGCTTATAAATCTCACAAATGCCACCTGCGATGTATCATATGTCGGCGGCTCTGAGGTATATCATTCAAACATACTCAAGAGACAGATACTAGAATATATGAAGTATCGTGGCGTTGTTGCGGTATCACAGGAACTTATAAACAAGTTCTCAGGCTTTAGCGGCTTTGACAAGCAGAGCAAGGCTATCAAGGCAAAGATGAATTATGAAAAAGAGCTTGAGAAGGTAGGTGATTCCTGTCAGACGGCTTATAACGAACTTTATGAAGCAAGAAAACAAAAACATACAAGTGTAACGCAGGATATACTTGGATATGAGATCGAAGCAGACTGTGAGAATAAAATAGAGTTATTCAAGGACGCATATTTAAAGACAGTTTCGCTTGCAAAGGAAAATTATGATAACATAAGTAAATATCTTGTTTATATAAAGGTCCTTGAGGACACAAGTGCAGATAAGCTAAATGTTAATTCTAATGTGATCCTTTACAATGAAATAAGTAATAAATCATCAGAAGCAACAGAAAATATGGGTGAAGGTCTTAAAGAGGGCCATACAGTAACTAATGAAGCCTATACTCATAAAGGTCTTGAGGGCGTACTGTCTAATGTGGAATATTTTAAAAGTAATAATATAGGTCTCACATCTGGTTGCGAGATGAATGATGAAAAGACTGATTTTAATGTAATTTCCGATCATGATGGTGGCTTTTATGGAACAATGAAGTCATTTGTAGATGATATAAAGTCTCAAAAGTCTAATATAAATGGAGAGTTAAGTGAAGATAATGTCATTAAGGTTTATCAGCTCAAGCAGACTATAAATAATTGGATAAATAATGATGACAATAAAACATATCTTGCGAATATATGGGCACTTAAGGATTATTTTTATTCTTGTGAAGGTAACGATTGTAAAATAAATGAATATTTTGAAAATATAGAGGGCTTTATTAGTGATATCAATGATATAGCAAATTATACGAATAATTATGCAAATAGTTATAAAGATAAAGTAAAGTCCCTTGCGGTTGAGGCAAATAAGCAGATAAGACTTGTCTTTGATGATTGTACTATAATGATATCGAAATATGAGGCTATCGAAAAAGATCTGAATGCAGTCATAAGCGATATTGAAAGTGCTGAAGAAAAGGGCGAAAAATGGAAGGATAAAATAGATAAGGTAACTGACAAAAGTTCAAAGCAGACTATGACCTCAGACTATGAGAGCGAAGCACAGCCGCTGAAAAAAGCTGATGTTGAGGCTCTTCGTGACAAGGTCATAATAGTCAATAAGGAATTCTATCAAGATATTTTAGATAGGATAAAATCTTTAAAGTATTGTGGAAATAAGCTTGCAGAAAAATATGACTCTAGTAAGGTAGAAAAGGCGGATTACGAAAAAGATTTCAAAAAGTCAAAAATAATGCCGGATACCGTTGACAGCAATGGTATGGCAGCGGCTATAAATAGTGCAAAGGCAAATTTTGAGTCAGATACAGGTAATAGCTTTAAAGCTTTCCGCAGACTGCTTGAAAATGACGAGTTTTCTACAAAAAGTGGTTTTACCACAAAGGCTCAAGAGGAAAATCAGCAGTTCTTTGAATATCTTGCTTCAAACTTTGAATATAAAAGCGGTACTGAAGAGGAAGAAAAAAGCGAAGCCAGCGATGGAGGAAAGGAAGCTCTTATCGACAAGGGCAAGGTCACTTCGGCGAAGGAAAAAGCCAAGAACGACAAGACACTTTCGGGAGACGTTTCATCGGACTTTCTTGACGCAATGGTGACGAACAATTCAAAATCGCAACAAGATATCGGTGTTGACCCGACAGACCCGGAAGGTTCCAGCGATGACAATGTCACAGACACCGCCGATTCGATGAGCGATGAAGAGACGACTTCGTTCCTTAAAGCCTTAGGCGATATCGCAGCGACAGAACGTGACAAGCTTTACCTTGTTGAATATATGCGGAATATGTTCAGCTGTTATACGACGAACATTGACCCCGACGCAGGCAATCCGAATGTTGAGGAAAAGAAGGATAAGGAAGTCGGTTCGCAGTATGAAAACAAGGACGACTTTGAAAAAACGCTCAGCGGAATAGCTATCTCGGCGGACAACAATTATTATTACGGCGGTGAGTGCGAATATATTCTTTGGGGTGGAAACCCTAAGAGCGCAGTCAACAAGACAAAGGCTTCTATTTTCGGAATAAGGTTCATACTTAATCTTATATACGCAATGTCCGCTCCCGATATCAATGCTCTGACATTTGAGTGGGCGACTGTTATCGCAGGCTGGACGGTTTTCGGCGTGCCGATAGTTCAGACAGTTTTGAAAATAGCACTTGCGCTTGCGGAATCAGCGTATGACTTGAATCAATTATGCTTAGGCAAATCTGTGCCATTGTATAAGAGTTCCACTACTTGGGCGATGTCGCCGCAGGGAATGATCAACGTTACAAAGAAAACAGCGGCTACATTGATAGGTAAAGCAACGGAAGCAGCAGAAAAAAATTTAAATGATGCGATAACAAATGTTTTTGATAAAATAGAAAATACAGCAAATGATAAAATATCTGAAATTGGAGATACAATCGGAATATATATGACACAAACGATCAGAGATGTATCCGATAAGGTCATAAATGCGACTGTTACACCATTTATGAATGGTATAAAGGGCGTTTTAGGCAAAATAGATTCCAGCTGGGGCAAAGATAAGATAAAAGAAGAGCTTCAAAATTGTCTTGATAAGCTAAAGGAAGGCTCAACAGATGATATTTACGGACAGGCAAAGACTGTTGCTATCGAGTATCTTGAAGGCAAAATAGACGAAGTTGCAGGTACTATTTGCGATGGTTTAAAGGATGCGGCAGGCAATAAATCAGATATAATAGGAAAAGTCAATGCTTTGTTTAAGAAAGTCGACCCTGAAACTAACACAGAAACAGGTTATATTGTTGATCTTAATGACCAGATAGCAAAAAAAATAACTGATCTAAGCGGAGAATTGCAGGGAAAGGTATCAGAAGCTCTTAATAGTACAGAAGATAACGTTAAGGAAGAACTCAATGAGGCTTTGAATAATTTTTCTGACGGAATATCGGAAAAGGTATCGAGCGGACTTGACAAGGTCGGCGAGTCGGCTCCAGACAGCAAAACTGTTGGAGATGTTTCAAACGCAAAGGCTGCTACCATAAGTCTTAATTATAAAGAATATCTTTACGCTTTTATGCTCATTGGCATATTGGCAAATGAAGATAATATGGTGGCAAGAACCGGTTACCTTATGCAAATGAACATAAGTCAGAAAATGACTGACGCAGGCTTTAATGATTCTGACAGAGAGAATTTTGATATGACGAAGATGTATACAATGGTGCAGATCCATTCAGAAGCTGACGTTGATTCCGTATTTATGGGAATGTTTGAAAAGAAAACTGTCAATGGCGAGGAGTCTTATTCACTCAATTTTGATGGGGATGGAAGCAGTACAGACAGACTGGTTTACAATGGATTCATTGGTTACTAGTTTTTAGTTTTTAATTTTATTTCAATATTTTTTAATTTTTAAGGAGTGTAAATCTAATGAAAACAACAAAAATTATTGCAGCAGTAATGGCAATGACGATGACAATGGGACTTTGCGCTTGCGGAGACAGCGCTGACAGCGGCACAACTGACAGCAAGTCAACCAAATCAACGGTCGCACAGGATAAATCGCAGGCAGAAACAACAGTTTCTAATGACGAAGAAACATCGTCCGCTGTTGAAGAGGTCGATTATCAGTACGGTGTAGTTTCTGTTGATGTTCACTTTAGATTTTCTAAGCACTTTGATTATGACTGGAAGGTTTACAGCACGATTGATCCAACGTCAAGCTTAGAAGATGATTCCTGTTTTCTTACAGTAGGTCAACTTTGCGATGAGTATAATGGATTGACAATTGATTCAGATAAACCAGAAGAATGGCTTGACACAGTTCAAAATGAAATAGCAAAAAAATTGAGTAATGCTTATACCTATTATATGCTTGAACCATCTATTGACATATCTGAAAATGAAATTCAAGAGATCAATGGCAGAACTTTTGTTAGATTTGTAGGTTCATTCTATGATGATAAGCATAAAAATGATGTTGACTGCGTTGGTTATCTGACGGTAGTTAAGGGAGACCCGAACCTTTCTGAGTATAAAGAAGATAACACAGCTGGTTTCATTGTTGCCCAGACACACGACAAAGCAAATATTGACGAGCTTGACGCATATGCAAGAGAGGCCGCTGAAACTATGGCTGTCGGCAAGGACGAATGGGATAAGATGGAGTAATCATTATTTTTTAATTTTTAAGGAGTGTAAATCTAATGAAAACAACAAAAATTATTGCAGCAGTAATGGCAATGACAATGACAATGGGACTTTGTGCTTGCGGAGACAGCGCTGACAGCGACACAACAGATAGCAAAAAAAGCAGTTCAGTTTCAACAGAACAGTCACAGTCTGAGACAAAAAATGAAACAAAAGAAGATGAAACTTCTTCAACAGCAGAAGAAAATGATTATCGTAACGGCGTAGTTTCAATTGATGTTCATTATAAGTTTTCAAATCACTTTGACGATGATTGGAAGCTTTATGGAGATATGAACCCTATTACAAGCAAAGAAGACAATTCCTGTTTTCTGTCGATTCCGAAACTTTGCAATGAGTACAATAATCTGACTATTGATTCTGATAAGCCGGAAGAGTGGCTCGACACAGTTAAAGACGAGCTTGCACAGAAGTTGAACAATGGTGTAATTTATACTGTGTTGAATCCTGAACTGAATATCACAAATCAGGAAGTTCAAGAAATAAACGGAAGAAAATTTGTCAGATTTGAAGGTACATTCTATAATGACGGTTCAAGCAAAGATGTTGCATTTGTTTGCTATCTGACAGTAGTAAAGGGCGACCCGAATTTGTCTGAATATGTAACAGATAATACAGCAGGCTTTATGGTCGCACAAGACGCAGATAAGGCGGATATCGAAACACTTGATTCGTATGCAAGGATACCTGCCGAGACGATGACTGTTGGAGAAGAGTAAAATGACTAAGAAAAAAATTATTGCAGCAGTAATGGCAATGACGATGACAATGGGACTTTGTGCTTGCGGAGACAGCGCTGACAGCGGCACAACTGACAGCAAGTCAACAAAATCAACGGTCGCACAGGATAAGTCGCAGGCAGAAACAACAGCTTCTAATGAAGATGAAACATCATCAACTGTTGAAGAAGTTGATTATCAGTACGGAGTTATTGCTATTGACGTGCACTTTAGATTTTCAAAGCATTTCGACCACGATTGGAAGGTTTACAGCACAATAAATCCAATGACAAGTACAGAAGACAATTCTTGTTTTCTTACAGTAGGTAAACTTTGTGATGAATATAATAATCTCACTATTGACATAGATAAGCCAGAAGAGTGGTTGGATACTGTTCACGACCAAATGGCAGAAGATCTTAGCAATGGTTACAATTATGTAATGGTAGACCCTGCATTAAATATAAGTGAAAGTGAGATTCAAGAAATAAACGGCAGAACTTTTGTTAGGTTTGTAGGCACATTTTTTGATGATAATTATGACAAAGATGTTGACCTTGTAGGTTATCTGACCGTAGTAAAGGGAGACCCTAATCTATCTTCATATAAAGAAGATAATACCGCAGGATTTATTGTTGCTCAGTATCACGACAAAGCAAATATCGACGAGCTTGACGCATATGCAAGAGAGGCCGCTGAAACTATGGCTGTTGGCAAGGACGAATGGGATAAGATGGAGTAATCATTATACATTTGTAAAAGCATTTGATTTAGGGAAGACGGCGGCGGAAATATTATGGGAATGAGAAGTATAAAGCTATGAAGATAAAAAAATATATAAAAAATATGATAAGTTCTGTCGAGCGCAAAAGCAGGCTTATAAGCGGTTCGTTGACTATCGAGGCGGCGTTCGTTCTGCCCTTCTTTATGTTTGGGTTTATGGCGCTTGCTATGCTTGCCACCACAACAAGGGCACAGAGCACTATCCAATACGCTGTTGACCAGACTGCAAAGGAGGTCTCGCAGTATTATTACGTCATAAACCGCCTTGGATTTAATCACGGCGGCGACGCTAATGACGAAAATATCGACAAAGTGGACGACTTTCTTGAGAATTTTAATACTTTTCAGTCGACCGTTGCTGACGCTTCCGAATATTCGCCAAGTCAGATAAACACTATCGACGATATATCTAAAACTTATAAAGATATGCAGGACAATTTCAAGAATGTGAAAAATGCCAGTCAGGAGCTTTACGGCTCGTTCAAAAGTATTGCTGACAACCCTATGGCGATAATGTCTTCAATGGCGACAATGCTCAAAAATGGCGCAGGAAACGTTGCAGTCTGCCGTATCATCGCCCAGCCGCTTAGCAAAGCACTTGTGCAGAAATATATTTCCAACAACGGCAATATCGACGATACCCTTGAAGCAATGGGCGTTGTTGACGGAATGGATGGCATTGACTTCGGACTTTCCACCTTTGCGATAGACGGAAAAACTGTCAACGTTGTGGCGGTCTATAAGATAAAGCCAATGGGATTTAGTCTTATAGATTATACATATACTGTAAAAACAACAGGCAGCACGGGAATATGGGGCACGAACGTCACAAACTCAGAAGCTAAACAAAAAGAGGATGAAAAGAAGAGCGAGAGCAATGACAGCTCACAGGCAGAGGAAGAAAAACAGGAGCCTGTTTCACCTTGGGACGATACAATAGGCATAGGCGATCAGTTTGAGACTTATGCAAGCGGTATAGAGCAATCTCTTGGCAGCGGTACAAGAACTCAGTCGAGACAGGGCTTCCATTTCTATCTTGATTCAAAGACATCATATCCCGACGGCGTTGAGCCGGGCGGCAATTTCCCTGCGGACAGTTATATAAAGGTTATGACAAGAAATATGTTCTCTGCGTCATATTATAAAGACGGAAAGATAGATATAAATTTTGTCAAGTCAGATATAGAGAGAGCAGCAAACAAGCTTGATCAGAAAGTCAACGCTGTTGATTCAACTATCAAGGTCGGTCAAAAGGACAGCACGCAAAAGACTGTTCAGTCTGACAAGACAAAGAGAAACAAGTATATCATCGTTGTCGTGCCGGAAAACACAACTGAAGAAATGCGAAAGGACCTTGAGGATATAGACTCGAATGTAAGATATGATACCGGCGTTACTGTTATCTATCAGTATAAGGATAAGACCACAAAGGCCGGATAGATATTAAAATTAATAAAATTCAAAACAAGTGGGACGTCAATTTATCTACGAGTAACGTCGAGCAGATAAATTTCGCCGTCCCCTACAATTTGCATAAATACGCTGTTTGTAGGGGTGACCTGAGGTCGCCCGTTGAATTACTATTCATAATATGAAGAAAACTGAAAGGGTTGTTTTTGATTGATAGGAAAGTTGATAATTAATGTGCTGATAACGCTTGTGGGTATGGCCTTTTTAGTAAGATATTTCTGCTATTTTGATAAAAAGTATGAAAAATATGATAAAAACGATAATAGCGATAAAAATGAAAAAGGCGCTGGAAAAATTTCCGAAAAGTCAAAAAAGCCCGAAATGCTTGAATTTTCGGAGCTGAAAGAATACATAAAGGCGAAAAAGAAGTTTTTTATCATAAGCGGCGTGTTCTTTATGGTTCTATGTTGCGCAGGAACGTTTTTTGCAAAGTCAAATTCGCTGGCGAATTACCGATTTATGAAGTATTTCGTTTATACTTTCCTGCTTTATATGGCGGCTTATACGGATATAAGAAAGAAGCTTATCCCGAACGATCTTATAATCGCAATGATTGTTGCAAGAGTGCCTTTCCTCTTTGCCGAGGTCTTTTATAATATGGCAAAGTGGCAGGTGGTGCTGAAAGTTTGCGGTCTGGGATTTGTGATGTCCGCAGTTGTGGCGCTTGTTATGATGCTCATTTCAAGGGGACAAATGGGCGGCGGAGACGTTAAGCTTCTTGCGGTGATAGGTCTTTACGTCGGCAGCACCAATGTGCTCACCGTAATGCTTTTCTCTTTCATACTCTCGGCTGTTGGCGGTCTGGGCTGTATGATAATAAAAAAATACAAGGCAAAGGACACTATCCCCTTTGCACCGTTCGTTTTTCTTGGAATGCTTATCTATTTTGTGCTTATCTGCTTTGTGGGCAAGGCGGCTTGACGAAAATTTTATAGCATACAAAATACAAAAGCGTGTAATCAACGGGTGAACACAAATTATAGAATACTAAGGAGCTGACATAGGACTTGAGCAGTCAGAACACTCAAACTAAAGACAGTCAAAACAAAAAAAGCGAGCAGAACAAAAAGCTTCTGCTCCTCATAATGATAATACTTCCATTTCTGACTTGGTATGCGGTCTTTAACAACAAGACCACCACCTTGCAGGAATACGACAAGTATATGAAAAAAGCGGAGAATTTCGCAAAGAAGGAAATTTATATCGACGCTGTTTATAATTATCAGCAGGCTTTGAAGCTTGATACGAGTAATTATGATCTTATGCTGAAAATTTTCGACTCTTATGTTCAGCTTGCAGACGATGACGGCATTGAGAAAACCTATGAGCAGGCGCAGGCTTTAGACCCTTCAAGGCCTGATATCTATGTGAGATACATAAACCAGCTTATCGACACGAACGCTTATGATGACGCAGTTGAGGTGGTCACGACTGCAAGAGAAAAATCAAGCGGCAAGGAGATCGACGAGCTTTATGAGAAAATTTACAGGCTCTATAAAGAGACTTTCCTCGACTATGATTATGCTTATCTTTACTGCAAGGGTTATATGAAAGTCACAAACGGTGAAAACGGCGACAGAGTTGGACTTATCAAAACGAATGGTTCGGGCGTGCTCAGAGCAAAGTATCACGATGTTGGTCTTTACAGCGAGGAAAAGGAAGTTATCCCTGTCTGCGATGAAAACGACACTTGGTATTATGTTAACTCCAGCGGACAGAAGAAGCTTGTGCCAGACCACGAATACAGCTATCTCGGTTCTTTCACAGCCGATTATGCTCCTGCGCTTTACAATGGTAAGTACGGCTATGTGAACGAGGATTTCGAGGAAAAGAACTTTGAATACGACTTTGCAGGCTCTTTCGAGGACGGCATTGCCGCTGTAAGAAAGCATGATAAGTGGGGCATTATAAACGACAAGCTCGAAATGGTCACGGATTTTGAATTTGACGATATAATAATAAATGATTTCGGCATTTGCTCAGAGGGCGGATATTTCTTCGCCTCAAAGGGCGGAAAGTATGCGCTCTACAATAGCAAGGGCAAACAGGTGGGCAGCGAGTCATTTGAAAACGCAAAGATGTTTGTCTGCGACGAGCCTGCGGCAGTAAAGCAAAACGGCAAATGGGGCTTTGTGGATACCGACGGCAAGATCGTAATAAAGCCGCAGTATGAGGACGCAAATTCATTCTGCCTTGACTTTGCACCGATACAGCAGGGCGAATTTTGGGGCTATATAGACGGCAGCGGAAAGATCATAACCGATATCGAAAATGACAAGTTCTCAGCCGCATACAGCCTTGATACAAACGGATACAGCGTAATATACAACGATTTTGATATGCCGAAGCTGCTGAGATTTTACGGCGCTGATCTTAAAGACAAATAAATTTATATAATTTATATAGTTTATACCCACAACCAATATCACGGAGGAAAGCAAAAATGGATAACTTTGTTCAATGGAATTACGAAAACGCCAACACAGCGAACTTTCTTGTTTACACCCTTGGCGAGAATGAGAATTTTGATACAGTAGCTCTTGGAATGCTGCTCAATAACAATATCGAAGGCTTTCTGCCGATGATATATCTTCAGAACGATGAGGAAAGGTATTTCAAATACAATATCACTTCAAAGGTGTCGCTGAAAATGTTCTTTGAGGAAACTGTCAATAAGACACGCTTCCTCAATGTTATCTCAAGCATTTGCAAGGCATTTGAAATGTGCGGAGAGTATATGATCGAGGACAAGTCTATCGTACTTGACGCTGAGCATATTTTTGTGGACGTAAGCTCCGCAAAGGCTGAGCTCGTCTGCCTGCCTGTACTCAAAGAGGGCGGCGCAAACGTCAATGTTGTGAACTTTTTCAAGCTGCTTCTTATGTCAACACAGTTTGACCCAACTGAGAATTGCGACTATATCGCAAAGCTTCTCAACAGTCTCAATAAGTCCGACAAGATGTCATTTGCTGATATAAGAAACATTGCGGAAGAGCTTCTCGGCAATGTTCAAGAAGAAGAGGACAAGCCTGTTATGAACGCAATGAGCGCTCCGCAGACAGTTTCCGCAGCAGCGCTGATCACGCCAATTGCTCCAATGCAGAATGTTCAAAATGTTCAGTCAGCTCCAAATATCCAGAATATCCAGCGTACCCAATTTCAGAATATGCAGAGACCTAATACACCGAATATTCCAAATATTCCAAACATACCAAATGTCCCAAATCAGCCTAACCAGCCGCAGAACGTTCCGCCTGTTATAAATGATAATTCAAAGAGCTCGCATAAGGGCGGACTTTTCGGCGGACTTATGAAGTCGGGCAAGAAGAGCAAGGAAAAGAAGCCTAAAAAGGGCAAGGAGGCCGTTCAGGCCGCACCGCAGATGGCTATCCCGGGAGTAAAGGCTTCCGCAGGTCCGCTTATGCCGAATAATCCACAGCCTGCACAGAATGTTGCACCAATGGCAAATAATCAGCCTATGCATTCTATCCCAGCCCAGCAGATGAACGTCCAGCCGGGGATAACATTCCAGCAGAGCGCACCGAAAGCCGCTCCACAGCAGGCAATGACAACTGTCCTCAACAAGGATATGCTTTCAGCTAACTGCACGCCAAAGCTTTACCGCTATAAGACAAACGAACTTATCGAGATAAACAAAGTGCCTTTCAGAGTTGGAAAAGAAGCAAGCTTTGTTGATTATTGCATTTCTGATAACACCGCAGTCAGCAGGAGCCACGCAAATATCGTTAAGCGTGGAAACGACTATTTCATCGTTGACACAAATTCCACAAATCATACATACGTCAACGGCGCAATGATTCAAAGCAATGTTGAGATAAAGCTTGAAGAGAATACAAGAATAAAGTTCGCAAACGAGGAATTTGAATTTAGATTTTTCTGATAAATAAATTCAAAAGTATGTGGGACGTTGTCAACCATAAAATACGTAAATGTGTGTTTGTGTGTAGGGGTGAACAGCGTTCGCCCGTTATGGAGCGTATGCGAATAAAAAAAGGAGTTACTATTTTGGCATATCTAGTTTCTGCTCGGAGTAATAGAGGTAATGTAAAAGAGAATAATCAAGATGCCTGTACAGTCAAAACAGCTTCCACAGCCTTGGGCGAGGTGGCTTTCGGGCTTATCTGCGACGGAATGGGCGGACTTTCTGAGGGGGAGACCGCCAGCGCAACGGTGATATCAGCCTTTTCGGATTGGTTTTATAACGCCCTGCCTTTCCAGCTCGGGGCGGATAATTTTTCGGGACAGCTTTTCAGCTCTTGGAACAATATTATTGATATCTGCAACAAAAAGCTACATACCTATGGCGAAAGCAGAGGGATTAAGCTTGGTACCACCTGCTGCGGAGTTCTTGTGGCGCAGGGGAGATATTACGTCATCAACATCGGCGACTCGAGACTTTACGCCGTGACGAATAAAAGCTTGTCCCAGCTCACCGAAGATCAGACATTTGTTGCACGAGAGGTGAGAGAGGGCAGAATGACCCCAGAGCAGGCGGAACAAGACCCGAGAAAAAGCGTTTTGCTCCAATGTATAGGTGCTTCAAATTCCGTTACGCCCCAGTTCATTGAGGGCGCTGTCACACAGGATACAGCCTTCCTGCTTTGCAGCGACGGCTTTCGCCACCTTGTTAGCGATAAAGAGCTTCTACGCTCTTATGCGCCGAAAGTCCTCAAAGACAAGGACACAGCCGACCGCAATTCAGATGAGCTTATAAGGCTCAATATGGAGCGTGGTGAAAGCGATAATATCACCGCCGCTGTTATAAAGGTAACTATATAAAAAATGACAGGAGTATAATTGTAGGGGCGAACATTGTTCGCCCGTTACCTGTCGATGTATTAGATCATATAGCTTTGTTATAAAATTGAAAATCATATAAATTGGAAAGTTTAGGAGTTTGCAGATATGTTGACGATCGGTTCCGTTATTGACGGCAAATATAAAATACTCAATAAAATAGGTCAAGGCGGAATGAGCGTCGTTTATCTTGCGATGAACGAAAAGGCCAACAAGCAATGGGCTATAAAGGAGATCAGAAAGGACGGCGTAAAGGACTTTCAAGTCGTAAAGCAAAGCCTTATCGTTGAGACTGATCTGCTTAAAAAGCTCGACCACCCAAATCTGCCAAGCATAGTGGATATAATCGAGGACGATAACACTTTTCTTATTGTAATGGATTATGTCGAAGGCAGATCGCTGGAAAAGGAACTTGAAGAATACGGCGCACAGCGGCAGGATAAGGTCATAGAATGGGCAAAACAGCTCTGTGATGTGCTTATCTATCTCCATTCGAGAAAGCCGCCGATAATATACCGTGACCTCAAGCCCGAAAATATTATGCTCAGACCTGACGGCAAGGTTATGCTTATCGACTTTGGTACGGCAAGAGAATTTAAAGAGCGCAACGTTTCAGATACAGTTTGCCTTGGAACAGTCGGCTATGCAGCCCCCGAACAGTTCGGCGGACAGGGTCAGACCGACGCAAGAACTGATATCTATGGACTTGGTGCAACGCTTTTTCATCTGCTGACAGGACAAAGCCCCTGCGAGCCGCCATATGAAATGCGCCCCATAAGAGAGATACGCCCCGAGCTTTCATCGGGACTTGAAAAGATAATACTCAAATGCGTCGAAAAAGACCCTGCCCAGCGTTATCAGTCCTGCGAGGAGCTTTTGTATGATATCGAAAATTACGACAAGTTCGACGATATGTACAGAAAAAAGCAAAAGCGCAGATTGTTCGCTTTTTCGCTGACTTTAGTCTTGTCAGCGGCGTTTTTGACATCGGGTCTTGTCCTTGACCATATGGCAAATTCAAAGCGCAATAACAACTATGCACATCTTATCGAAGAAGAAAAGCAGACTGCGGATATAACACAGAAAATGGATATCTGTCAGACTGCGATAGAGATAAAGCCAGCGGACAAAACTGCCTACCTTGAACTTATATTGGCAATGAAGTCAGATTCGGAATATTCCGTTGACGAGGAGCAGCTTCTTGTGAATATCATAAACAAGAACGAGGAGGAGCTTAAAAAAGCCCCAGCCACATATGGCGAGATATGCTTTGAGACGGGCAAGCTTTATTGGTATTATTATTCCTACGGCAAAAACAGTTCCGGCGACGAGGACTCGAACAAGATAATCCGAATGAGATCGGCAAGAAGCTGGTTCGATAACGCCGCAAAGTATTCTGACAAGACTTTCAGCAAGTACAATATGGCGCTTATCTATCGTGATATCGGCAATTTCTATGCGCAGATAGACCAGCTTAGAACGGAAGCAAACGATTCTGGCGAGTATAAAACGCTGTTCAAGAATTATCAGTCCCTTTTGAAACTTATAAAGTCGGGTGACGAGGCTGAGATAGTCCAGCTGGAGCTTTACAATGCGATACTAAATTCCGTTGAGCAGTATGGCGACAAGTTCGCCTCTGACGGCGTGAAAAAAGACGATATCCTTTCAGCCGTTGAGCAGATAGAGCAAAGCCTTGATGATATCTCTGAAAGCTCGGAAAAGCTCACTTCATTGAAGCTTGAAACAAAAAAAGCTGTTGAGGTAGCAAAAACAAAGATAACAACGGCTTATGCTGATAATAATTCAGATGATACAAATAAAACAGACGAAACTGAAAAGGCGGTGGATAAAGAATGAGCGTTGAAAATCTTAGTCTGCTGTCTGTGATAAGCTTTGTGCTGGCTGGTGCGCTGTTTGTGACGGCGGTGCTACTGTTTTTCCTGCTGAGGATAAGCAAAGTCATATCAGAGCTTTCGGGTCTCGCCCAGAAAAATGCAGTCAAAAAGCTGAAAAACAAGCAGAATATCACCACCACCAAAGAGCTTCCAAAAGTCAGCGGCGGGCTCAAAGCTGTCAGCATTGACAACAAAAATATGACAGACAAGCTTACGGCGTATGATATGTCCCAAAGTCAGACCACCGTGCTCCAGCCCGTCGGCGAGACAACGGTGCTCGGCGCTGGTTATGGCGAAACTACTGTCATAGGCGTAAGCGCAAACGCTGCTCAGCCGCAAGCGCAGGATATGCAGCAAGATCAAAATATGCAAAATACACAGATAGCCTTTGTGGTCTGCGAGGATATAACCCTTTGTGAGGGAAATGTGATTTAAAATTGCGATTTTTTGCAATTTAGGATAGGAAATTTGGAAAAGGAGAGGAAAAATAAGTATATGAAGTGCAAAAAACAAAAAATTGCTTACAAAGAGCAATTTAAGCTCGGCAAAAGAGTGACTTCCTTTATGACAGCCTCTGTGCTTGTGCTTTCAATGTGCACAACAGACGTTTTCGCTGGTGCTGACCAGTCGGACGGGAACGTAAAGGATAACGACAGTATAAAGGAACGCCTTTGTCAAGTGACCGTTACTGACGACTCGGTAATGCTTGATTTCGGCTCGGCCATATTCAAGGACAATGGGCATAGCGAGGCTTTAACAGTGGAAGAACTTTCCGACTATGTGGGCTTTGAAAGCGACGACGTCAAGTTCGATATCGAGGCTGACGAGGAGAACAGCTCAAAATTTTATCTCAAACTCAGTCAAGAAAACGAATGGGACAAGCTTATCGATAAGAGCACAAAAGTTGACGACGTTTATTTTTACAAGCTGAAATTCAAGCAGAAAGAAAGCTTCTATGGTGAAACAGGCGAAGAGATAAAGCTTTCGGGGGCTGTTGCCATAAAAATGACAAAGGCCGATGAGAACTATTCAGTGCAGCTTATAACGGCGAAATTTTTTGACGAAAAAACCAAGAGCTTTGAGATCAAACTCGAGGGCGAAAACGGCGAATTTAACGGCGGCAATAATACTATCAAGGTCTTTAACGGCAAATCTGCGGTGGTGAATTTCAAGCCTGCGCAGTATTATAGTTTCAAAGGCTTTAAGATAGACAACGACGAGATAAAAGAGATAAAGGCCGAAGATACGGACTTTGACAACGGCGTTTACAGCTATACGATCGAAAATGTAACGAAAGATATGACTGTCACAGCAATAACTGAAAAGATCGTCATAGACAGCGTTTCTATCAACGACCCTGCAAGCATATGGTATCCAAAGGACAAGGTCATTGACTTTGATATTTCATATTATCCTGCCGAAGCCGAGAACACCCTCAATGTGTGTACTGATAACAAAATCGTTGAGCTTAGATATAACAAGGCAAGCGGCAAATGTACACTCGACCCTAAGGGCTATGTTGGAACTGTAACAGTCAAGGCATACGACAATAATGGCAGCGCAGGAGCTGAGAAAACTTTCAAATTTACCGATACATATTACAATATCACAGGCAAGAAAGTTTCCTCTGACTGGTATCACAGCGCCGTGACATTTTCACCTGTTGATGGCACAGATCTTGAGATCAACGGCGAAAATTGTGATAGTTATTACGGCAAGACATTCGATCAGGAAGATAAATATAGTCTTGACCTGAAAGTCAAGAAGGGTGATAAAGTCCTCACAACGGACAGGATAGATTTTAATATCGACTTAAACGCCCCAGAAATGACCGCAGGAACAGACCTCGAAAAGCTTGACAGCAAGAATGGTGAAAAGCTTTATAGGAATTCCAAATGCAAATATTTTTATTTCACAGTCAAGGATATATGGAATGGAAAAGACGCTTTCAGTTCTGATAATAATTTGGACGTGAGCGTTAAAAATACTGGAGCAGTTCAGTCTGTTCAAGTTAAGGATATAAGCGGTGAGATCAGCGGTGAAAGCAATGTACATACTTTCAGAATACCGCTGGAGAGCGATGGTTATAAAAACACCGAGATAGAAGTATCCTATACAGACCAGTCAGGCAGAAAGTGCAGCCTTAAAAAGTCTATCGAGTGGGATAACATTGCCCCAGAGCTTGGACTTTTTATCGACCAAAACGGCGACCGCCAGTCAATTGAAGATAAGGCTTCCGTTGCAATAAGAGATAACTGCCTCTATTTCAAGGCCTCCGATGACAACCTTGCAGAGGTGAAAGCTTTTTATACTATTAATGGCAAAACAACGGATATCGACCTTACGGGATATAAGTCAGGTTTAGATAAAAAGATAATTTTCAATGAAGTGGGCGTTTATAAGCTCACTATCTCCGCAAAGGATCGCTCAAACGCTCCTGTTGAAAAGACTTTCACAGTTGAGTATAACGATCGCAACGTTGAAATAAAGCTTTATGCCGACGGCAAAGAAGTAAAGGGCGGAGAGTTTTTCAACCCGAAGTCTAAAACACAGGACTTTACTTTCAAGATCAATACCGAAAATTCTTTCCCGATCGCAGACGAGTGCGAAGTTCTTCTTGTAAAGGACAGCTCTGTCGAGCGAAAGACTGTTAAAAACGGCGAGGTAAGCTTCACAGCCGATCAGGGCAATTACAATTATATCCTCATTTCGGGCACATATAAAGTAGATAAGGGCGACAGGTTCACTTATCGAGTCAACAATATCTGTGTTGACGGCACAGCTCCGCAATTTGAAAGAATGGCAATTGACGACTGTTATTTCTCAAGCTTTTATGACACAGTTTTCGTTAAGGGCGAGAGAATGTTAAGACTTTATATCTCCGATAATGTCAGTGGTATAACAAAAGCGCAGGTCAATTGCGAAAAGGCTGAGGGCTATGACGATAAGTATTCCTCACAGTCCTTTGAATTTGACCAGCAGAATATCAAGATCGATGAACAGACGGGCAGCAAGTATGTTGACATTAGAATTGAGGCGGACTTTGCAGGCAAGATAGACCTTGTTTTGTATGATAAGGCAGGAAATGTTTCTGACACGATCACCACAAATTTCAAAGGCAATGAGTTTTTTGCCGTAGATGCCACAAACCCTGTTATCTCCGATATGACTATTTCGGGCGACAATGTAAAGGACAATTATTATAATTCGGAAAGCAAAGCCGAATTTAACGTAACGGAAGATTTTCTTAACTATGAAAATTCCGTGCTCTATATCACAAAGCAGACCGCTGAGAAAGCAGAGTATGAGCAGTTCACAGTCAAGGAGCTTTTGGACAATACAGACGGCGTTTACAGCTGTAAAAAGAACGGTTCGGTTTACGATTTCACAGTAAACGCAAATGAAGAAGTCAAGTACACTATCAAGATGATAGCGGCGGACGAAGTTGGCCACAGCGACGAAAAGACGATCGAATTTTATGTGGATAAAACAAAGCCAGAGGTCGAATATCTCCGCAATATCCCTGCAGACGATAACGGCAAGATAAAGATAAAGTCCTCACAGGATATAAGCTTTGATATCGCTCTCACGGATAATGTCAGCGGACTTAAAGAATATTACTATGAGTTCACCCCTGTCAAGGGCAAGGAAGGCACAACTCAAAGCTATAAGAGCCAAGTAGAATCTCTTGACGGACAGATAGGCAGAAGCACTGTTAAAGTCACATTGCCTTTCAAGGACGATACAGTTTTCTATGGCACTTTGACCCTTTATGTAACAGACAACTGCGGCAATACGAACACCTATGTGCTTTCGGAAAACACCGCAGGTGAGGACAAAAACTGCACTATAATCATAGTCAGAGCAAAACCTAAGATCGTCGTAAAATATGACAACAATAACGGCGCTTCAAACGGCTCCGCAACATATTACAGCAAGGCGAGAAAGGCAGAGATAACAGTTTCCACAGCCGATTTCTCAGAGGATAACACTTTCGTTATCGTATCAAAGGACGGCAAGACCACACGCAAGACTTTCAAGGATCTTGGCTATACTTATAAAGAGCAGGGTGGACAGTGTTATTACACCGCAAAATATGACTTCACAGCCGATGGTGTTTACACCATTTCCGTAACGGCAGAGGACGAGATTGGCAACATAGCAGAAAATTTCTCTGAAAGTTTTGTTATCGACAAAACAGCGCCAACAGTCAAAGTGCAGTTTGATAATAACAACGCAAGAAATTCAAAGTATTTTGGCCGTGACCGTACCGCAACTATCACCATCACAGAGCGCAATTTTGAAGCCGATAAGGTAACATTCACAGGTGAGGGCTATTCAAAGTCCGTCAAGTGGAAAAACAGCGGCGATACCCATACTGCCGAGATAAAATTCTCAGACGAAAAGAATTACACCTTCGGCGTTTCCTGCAAGGATCTTGCGGAAAATTCATCAAGAGATATCACAAGCGGACAGAAAGCTGTAAGCGATTTTGTAATCGACAAGACCGCACCAACAGGCACTATCTCAATAAACGGCGTTTCAGATTGGTCGGGCTTCTTTGGTGGAATAACATTTTCACGCTTCAGCGATAAGGCTCTCGATGGCAGCCTTTCGTCAGCAGACAACCTCAGCGGCGTTGAGTCCGCTCAGTATATCATCGCATATGATGAAAAGACTATCGGCGAACTTTCAAGTGAAACAGGCTGGAAAAACAGCTCAGATATCACACTTGACAACAATACTCAGTCTGTCGTGTATGCAAAGATAACAGACTTGACAGGCAACGTAAGCTACATAAACACAAACGGCATTATAGTTGATACAAAGTCCCCTTCTATCGCAATTTCGGGCACGAACAGCTCTAAAATTTACAACGGCTCTGTACCTGTAAACATCAGCGTAAAGGAAGCTATCGCTGAAAATAACGTTTATTCGGGACTTAAAACAGTTTCCTATCGTGTAAGAAACGGCGGCAGAGTTACGCAGAGCGGCACCCTTTACAGCTTCACAGCAAAGGACGACACAAGAAAGAGCGACCTTTCAACAGGCTGGACAGGCAGCATAACAGTTGACTCTGCACAGAACAATTCAAATGATATCACAGTCGAGGTCACAGCTTATGACAACAGCGGAAATTATTCCACACAGAACATAAGCCTTAAAATCGACACCACAGCGCCGACTATCACAGTCGCATATGACAACAATAACCCCGACGCTTCCTATACGGATATCTATAAGGGCGACAGAACAGCGGACATCACTATCAGAGAGCGCAATTTCGATCCCGATAAGGTGAAGATAAGCATACAGTCTTCTTCCACAGCCCCTAAGATAAGCGGCTGGACGACAAATGAAAACAGCGCAGACCCAGATCAAACTACTCACACAGCACAAGTCACATTCTCTGCTGACGGCGATTATGCATTTGATATATCCTGCACGGATAATGCTTCAAACGTCGCAAAGGACGCAGATTTCGGCAGCTCAAAGTCGCCAAAGTCTTTCACGATCGACAAGATAAGACCTGCCATTGATGTGACATTTGACAAAAAGATCGCCGAAAAGGGCTTTTACAGCGGTTCAAGACTTTGCACAGTCACAGTAAACGAGCACAACTTTGATGAAAAGCGTATGAAGATAGCCCTCACTTCCACAAAGGACGGCAAGGTCGTTGAGACGCCGACAATAGGCAAGTGGAAGTCAAAGGGCGATACTCATACCGCCGAGATAAGCTTCACAAAGGACGCAGATTACACAGTTGCAGTTACAGGTCGTGACAAGGCAGGCAACGAGTGCGCTCAGCAGGCTTCATACAGCTTCACTATCGACAACACAGAGCCGACCCTCGCAATAAGCGGCATTGAGCCAAATTCAGCAAACAACGGCGACAAGCTCAGCCTTAGCGTTACGGCGGCTGACATCAATCTCAGCTCTGCGGACGTTTACCTCAAGTGCATCGCCGCAGACCAAAAGGGCTATAAGGAAAACACCCTCAAGCCGACCGAGAAAAAGAAGGACGGCAGAGAGACTTTCACCTTTGACGACCTCAAGGACGACGGAATTTACACACTTTACTGCACAGTAAAGGACAAATCTGAAAACATCTGCAAGGCCGCTGATATCAATGGCAAGGACGTAAAATTCGACGGCGAAGAGGTTATGACGTTCTCTGTAAACCGAAACGGCTCAGTATTCACATTCGACAAAAACACCGCCGATAACAACGGCAAGTATCTTGTAGCTCCCTCGAGAGTTGTGATCTATGAGACCAACGTTGACGAAGTTCTTCCGCAGGATACCACAATAAACGTGTTCAGAGACAACAAGAACCTTGACCTTGACAAGAGCGGATATAAGCGTGAAAAGGTCAGCAAGGATGGCGAATGGTATCAGTACAAGTACACTATCGAGCGTGATGTCTTTGCGGACGATGGCGTATACAACATTGCAGTCGTTTCCACAGATAAGGCTGAGAACATTTCCGACAGCGCAAGCAAGGGCGCAGAGCTTAGCTTTGCGGTAGACACCACGGCTCCTGTCTGCGTAGTATCAGACTTTGAGAGCGGCAAGGTATACAACACCGCAAAGAAAGACGTAAAAATGAGCGTTACAGACAACGTTGCACTTTCCGAGGTATCAGTAAAGATAAACGGCGAGGACGCATACAGCTGGGATACAGACCAAGTAACGCAAATGCAAAAGAGCGCAGAGCCATTCACATTCTCGATAAACGCAAACAACGGTGAAGAGCTCAGCGTTGAGGTATCCTACAAGGATATGGCAGGCAACTCAAGCAAGCAGACCTTTGACAACGTTCGTGTAACAACGAGCCGTTGGGTACTGTTCTACACAAACAGACCGCTTCTTATCGGTTCTGCGGCAGGACTGCTTGTTGTGATAATTCTCATTATCGTTCTTATCGTGAGAAGGAAACGACGCTTCTAATTTGAATGAGGAATGAGGAATTAAGGTATCGCCTTTGGCGATGAATTATTGATTTTTTTGAGGCGACCATTGGTCGCCTCTTTTTTTGTTTGCCTATGTTGTGGGAATATCAAAAAAACGGACAAACGATTTTTCGTCTGTCCGTTTTCTTATATTTCGTACTTTATTACTTTGTTATCTTGTCCTTGCCGCCCATGTACATTCTCAGTGGCTCAGGAATATTAACTGTTCCGTCAGCATTGAGATTGTTCTCAAGGAATGCGATAAGCATTCTTGGAGGTGCAACAACTGTGTTGTTAAGAGTGTGAGCAAAATACTTTGTGCCGTCCTCTGCCTTTATTCTTATGCCAAGACGTCTTGCCTGTGCGTCGCCAAGATTTGAGCATGAACCAACTTCAAAATACTTCTTCTGTCTTGGGCTCCATGCCTCAACGTCACAGCTCTTTACCTTGAGGTCTGCAAGGTCGCCTGAGCAGCACTCAAGTGTTCTTACAGGGATATCAAGTGAACGGAAGAAATCAACAGAATTCTGCCACAGCTTGTCATACCATGCCATGCTATCTTCAGGCTTGCAGACAACTATCATTTCCTGCTTTTCAAACTGGTGTATTCTGTAAACACCTCTCTCTTCGATGCCGTGTGCGCCAACTTCTTTTCTGAAGCATGGTGAATAGCTTGTGAGAGTTTTTGGAAGCTCACCCTCTGGAATGATAGTGTCGATAAATCTGCCTATCATTGAATGCTCAGAAGTACCGATAAGATAAAGATCCTCTCCCTCTATCTTGTACATCATGCCTTCCATTTCAGAAAAGCTCATAACGCCTGTAACAACGTCTGAACGTATCATGTAAGGAGGAATGAAATATGTGAAACCTCTGTCTATCATGAAATCTCTGGCATATGAAAGAATTGCAGAATAAAGTCTTGCAATGTCGCCCATAAGATAATAGAAGCCGTTTCCTGATGTTCTTCTTGCACTGTCAAGATCAATGCCGTTAAAGCTTTCCATAATGTCAACGTGATATGGGATCTCATAATCAGGAACAACAGGCTCTCCGAACTTTTCAATCTCTACGTTCTCGCTGTCGTCCTTGCCTATAGGAACGCTTGGGTCGATTATGTTAGGGATAACAAGCATTCTCTCACGGATCTTGCCCTCAAGCTCCTTTTCCTTTTCAGCCATAGCGTCAAGCTCAGCACCGATAGCGGATACCTCAGCCTTTACCTTCTCGGCTTCGTCTTTCTGACCCTTAGCCATAAGACCGCCTATCTGCTTGCTCATTACCTTTCTTTTATTTCTCAGTTCGTCAGCCTTTGTTTTGGCTGCTCTGTATTCCTCGTCAAACTGAGCTACCTCGTCAACAAGAACGAGCTTTTCGTCCTGAAACTTCTTCTTGATGTTTTCCTTGACAAGCTCAGGATTTGTACGGATAAGCTTAATATCTATCATTTTACATACTCCTTTTAGCTGACGCAAAAAAATTTCCTTACGTCGCAATATTTATCCTTTTAATAATATCACTAAAAGGAGATTTTGTCAAGACAAAGCCCCTTTAAAACAGGCTTTTGAAACAGGTTTTGAGAGAACTTATTTCATATATGAAATACTATCATGATATAAGTAACAGTGCGAATTTCATAAAATGTAGGTTTGTCAATCATATTGGACACTATT